>Ga0214545_1000109_pt1 | contig 94840 bp, 43 predicted proteins | sample CNSS4metaG_FD_160064 | JGI IMG/M metagenome (GOLD analysis project Ga0214545, IMG submission 160064) | Root nodule microbial communities from cowpea collected in UCLA plant growth center, Los Angeles, California, USA - CNSS4 | ecosystem: Host-associated > Plants > Roots > Nodule | place: USA... | reverse complement strand
TTCCAACTGTTCGTCAGTTAGATCAGCACTCTCATCTGGTTTTTCAACACCAAATTTGACAATATCCCAAAGCCCCTTGGCACGTAGGAGATTCTCCATTAATTCACTCCAATGGTCATAGTGCTGACCATCAAAGTGGGGAATTTTGGTGGAGAATTTTTCACTTTGCATGGTTAGATCTTATCGTTCTCACACGTCTCACAAAAGCTGCAGCTTGTGTATCAGGCCCCGTAGAGCTCTGATACCAGTTTGTAAGCAAATAGAATATAGAATATATTGGTGCAGGAACTCGATACGTATTTCATTAAACTCAGGCTATTATATAGCCAAAAACAAAAACAAATAATGCATAATAGACTGCACACGTTGTGCCTACAAAATAGGAAATATTCCTACAGACCAGGAATTTATTAAACTGATATAACAAATAATAAAAACCGTTTCAATTCTTAGTATACTATACTAATTTATTAATGTTGAATATCTGGAATTGTTAAAATATTCCATAGTTTCGGTTAACATTTATCACAATTAACAAATTAATTATTTGCTTCATTGAAATGACTATTAATATAAAAAAATACGTATTCTAAATTAATATAGTAAAATATGACTAAGAATATTAACAATACGTCTTTTTGAAGCCTGATAAAACACTATTCTTAAATATTTCTTAAATATTTATTCACCTATGTTGATATTTGCATAACCAGGAAGAATACAAGAGAAAGAAAGGATTAAAAATAAAACAAAAAGAAGGATGGGAGGATCAGCAAGAGTTTGACATTAATGTGTCAAAAAATTCAAACGAGAACCAAAGTCATGTCTTAACTTCGACTATTTCTTCAAGCACCTACATACTTTCTTCCTTCACCTCCATAAGCAAAGTAAGAAGTCAATTTTGCCCTCATCTTCTTCCTTTCTCCTCCTCCTCCACCGCGTCTCCATATTTTCCTCCATCCCATCTTCGCCTTTCACCTCCACCCACACTCTCATCTTCTTGTTCCACCTTTACCTCCACCTCCTAAATTCTCCTTGGAAATTTGACCATGTTTTTACTTGATTCAATGATTTCGGAAGGAGCAAGGGTAAAACTTTTTCTACCGAAACCTTTGGCATCCCCAAAAAAACCATATAGTGGAACTGGAAACATTAGAAAACGCAAATGAAAGTAAGTTTAGTCACAAGTGATGAGCAGATAATATATAATGTATTGATGCATTAGTTTAGGTCATTTTTATTCATTTGTGTATTATTGGACTAATTTCATCATGCATTGTTTATTTTCGGATCATATATTTGGATTTGTACATTATTTGTGTAAACAGGTCTAGAGGGAGTAAGTTAGACACAAAACAACATGTTCCATAAGTGCCTCGTGGAGTCTTCCACGACTTATGAATTTGGCTTCAAAAACGCGAGATTAAAAAAAAAAGCGTGGTTCACAGGTACTTGGTGGATTTTTCCACGACCTGTGTATTTTGCCTCAAATTGGAAGATACAAAACAGTGTGTTTCACATGTCCTGGTGGGTCTTTCCACGACCTATGGAGTTTGCTTCAGAAGATCAAGCGCAAAACAGCGTGATCCATAAGTGGCTTGTGGATTTTTCATCAAGAAATCTAAAGATTATGTGGACTAACAAATATTTAAAGGGGAAAAAATAAAAGAAGAGAAAGAGGGAGAAACCGTTAAAAGAGAGAGAAAACCACCTCAGAAAAGAGGGAGAACATGGAAAATATAAAAAAGGAAGAGCGTTCACGGACAAACTTTTTCTCCTCTTTTTCGTCATTCGCTTTGTCTACCTTGTTTAGTTTTTCTTTTCATTATGTAGAACTAATTTTCCTTTTTGTTGGAGGATTGATGTAAAACTTTGGATTATAGGTTCTATTCTTTACATTCGATGTTTTGTTAATGTTCTTCATCTCAGTGCTCTGTGTATGATTTTATCGTTTGTTCTATGAGCGATTTTATAATTGGGAAATTAGGGATTATTTGTGATTATAAACAAGACGGGTTAGGTTATGTCATAATTGGGAAATTGGACATATCTAATTAGTTTACAATAGAGATTATTAATGGTTTTTCATGATTCTATTGAATTTTTGTAAACTGACCTAAGGAATTGGGAGTTCGAATTGAATGAATAGATTTTACCTACTAAGATATTATGGGTAAAATAGCTTTGAGTAAACTCAAGTGGATGATTACATTGCTTGCATCAATCGAAAAAGAGTAGAATTCTATAGGAGAAGGTACGAAATCAATCCTCTGACAATTTTTATATTGATTGAAGTTTTTGTTAAAATTTTATGCTTGTAATTCTATTGATGCTTATTTGTTCAAAATTACGTAAATTAGGAATCTAGTATTCAACGAGTCAATCCCAGAGGACGATATTTTAGTAGTATGTTAACTATTGGTTCACTTGCCAAACGTTTATAACATGAGACAACAGACAAGTGTTTACTAAAACAAATGGAAATGTCACAATAATATGAAGTGTAAGGAACAATACCGAAATCAACCATGAAAGATGTGAAATGTAAGTTTCAAATTTCACAATTTGTATGTATTACGAATTGTACAGTACAAAATGTATTTTGTGTTTTAGATTGACTATTCAAATTTGCATTGCAGATTGTAAGATCTGAAATGTATTTGCATTACAGATTGTACAATACAAATATAATTTTGCATTACAAATTATACAACTTAGAATATAATTTTCATTTCAAATTTACATTTCGGACTGTACAATCTAAGATATAAGTTTGCATTATGAATTATATAATTCGAAATATTTAGGAATTTCACACTCCAAAACTATAACCACAATAAATATATAATTGAAATTTAAAAAAAAAATATGGGATGTAAGAAGAAAACATGAAGTTGGAAGAAGAAATTCCCTTAGTATGGAGAAGGGCCACAATCTTTATTACCCTCTTCGGGCAGCTTCTTTCTGCACCCCCGTCAATTAATATATCCCTATTTTACCCTTATAAATTTATAATAAAATATTTGCACTTTTGAAGCTTTTTTTTATTTATTTGGTTTTCATTTTCCTGTTGTATGTGGTGTCTCCGGTGGGGATGGGGTGTATGTGTATGATACCTTGGTGGGAGAGAATTAAAAAAATGCGACGCATAGAAAGAGAAAATTAAAAAAAAAAAACGTAACACATCATGGAATTTCATTAAATCAAAGTGGCAACTTTTGTAGAACCTGTAACATTAAATACCCCTTCATGTTATGATAAGAAAAGGATATTAATTGTATCACTTCGGTTGGAATTTCTTTTTCACATGTTATGATAGAAAAACAAAAATTGATAAAAATGAATAAAAAATTTCCATGCTAACTCCTAATAAATGTTTTTCAACTATTTAACAATACAAAATTCTTTATGCATAAAAATCAAAGCTTTAACGTGATGCATATCTCTTAAAAAAAGAGTCGTAAATAACGAGCATAAGACAGATATTATTTAAAGAACAACACAAACTTTTCTTCGAGTGTAAAACTTCTATTATTTTATTAAACAACATCAATTAAGTAAAGGTTTTAAAATATTAAAAAGTCATTAGAACAACCAAACAAACCAAGTTTTGAGAAGAAGAAAAATTTAGAAAAAGGTATACTCTATTTTAATAATAGTAACAATATAATAATATATAATTAATTACTCTATTACTCTATTTTATTCATTTTGAATAATAATTGAGCGTCATTGATATATATATATATATATATATATATATATATATATATATATAGTGTGTCGTCAACTCCTCCTGAGAAACCAACAAACTCCAAATTGTGTTTCTCTCTTTTCCACTCACATTTTCCCCTAAATTTTCATCTTCATTCTTCTCCCTTCCACAGTCCACAGCCAAAACTCTCAATGAAGAAGTGCAGCCTCCTCGCCGCCGCCGCTGCCGCATCGGCCACCGTCGCCTCCCTTTCTTCCTCCTCCTCTCATCAGGTTTGGAAAATATTTCACCACTTTCAATGCTCGAAATGAAAATAATTACTTTCTGAGTTTTGTGTTTTGTTTGTTGCAGGATGATGAGAGGAGAATCCGTGATAACGCTTCGTGGCAGAAATCCACTCTAACGGAGAAGTTCGCTCCAAAATTTGATGGCTTGCGTTTTATTGAAACCCTAGTAACTGCGCATAGATGAGATGATGGTTTTCAACTTCGCATTCAATTGCGCTTCGTGCTTGACACTCATTCTTTTCCCTTAATCATTTTTAGTGAAGAATTTATCTAATTTTTTTTATCCTACTAGAAAAATAGAGAGAATTGTTTTTTGACATTATGAGATTCTTATTGTATAGAACTTCCGGAAATAAAAAAAGTTAAAGGTTTCACCTGAATCTGGGATATTGCATCGTTTTGTTTGTCATAAGAAATTATGATGATTGTTTATTTGTGGGATAAAAATACCTTATTTGTTTGTCCTAAACTGTATTTTTCTAAGGCATTGAGTCCTAACTTAACCTGAGGGTGGCATGTATTTGAGCTTCTAGAAAACAATGTTAGAATATGGTTGCTTTGGTAGATGAAAAAGAAAAGGATAAAGTGTTTTATAAGGAGGAAGGTGGAAGAAAAGAAAAGTAAAGAGTGGAATGTTATGCTCATACTCTTGTTATGCTTGATTTGTGGAGAAGGAAGAATCCACTGTTGTTGTCACATCCAACTTTTTTATAATTCGAATTGTATTAAAATATTATCTTATCAATTCCAATGAAATTTTCAAATGCAAATGTCGATTTGTTTTTCTAATAGACTTATGGGAACATTATTTTTCTAAATTAACCTTTTCACTATATTAGTTCAAAATTCAACTTCTGGAAAATCAAATTTTCAATTTAATATTTGGTAGCAAAAATTCCTTTCTTTGTTGAGAATTCTGGGAAGATTTTATGATTTTTTTTTAAATAAGAAAAAAATTGGAAATTAAATTTATGTCAAACTAATTTAAAATAATTAACTAAAAATATTATGTTTAAAATTTAATTGTTTTAAGAGATGAAATAAAATAAAGAATAATTTAAGAATGAATAAATTTTAGTTTTGTTTAAATTTTTTATTACTAGTTTTTTGAAAAAAAAACTATTATAGTGAAAAATATAATTTTAATTAAGAAATAAACGTAATGGTTTAAATAAAATAAATGTTATTTTGGATTTTGTAAAAAAATATTTATTAATTTTAAAAAATTATTGTTATGTTGTGATAATAATAAAATGTTTGAATGTTACAAAATTTAAAAGATTTTATTAAACATGTTTAATGTCATATTGGAACGATAAGATTATTTGAAATGTAAGATGATTTGAAATGATGATTAAAAGTATATTTTATACTATAAATTTGACGATAAAAAATGATTAATAATAACTCTTGGTTTAAAATTGAAAATTTAAAATGTAAAATTAAATGATTAAAGTGAGTTTGTCATAGGAAATACCTACAAGTATCTAAATGTTTTTATTTAATATAAATTTCATAATTTTACTTTATATTTCATTTCATTTTGTATTTTTTTACTTTATTTTTTAAATTATTTTTAAGAAATTATATGATAATATTTTTGAAATTTTTACATGTACTTTTATAATTTTCATTCAATTTATTTGCAACCCACTATAATCATAATAAATTTTGTTTTCAATTATACTACAAAACCAATATCATAAGATCAAATTACAACAAAAACTAATATTACGAAACTAAAATTTATTTACTTTTAAATTATTTTTCTCTTTAAACAATTAAAATTTAATCTTAGTATTTTAATAAATATTTTAAATTATTTTTCCCTTAAGAATTTGGTTTTTGATGGGGATGAGCGTGCGTTTTTTATTTTTCCCAAGAAACCAATCCGAAAGTCCTTTTCGGATCCGGTTAGAGTAATGGGTTCACGTAATTCGGGTAGAGGAATTTTGAAACTGCAAGAGGCAAACAATGGGGTGCAGAAAAAACCCTGAATTAAATAGATTCATTTTGAAGCTTCCAACCTGATCAAACATTCAACGTGAATTAAAAATGATTTTTTTATTCTTTATTTCTATTGCTTTTATTTTTACTTACACTCTCGATTTTAGTGCAATGAAAATATTATATTATTTCCTCATTGCCTTTTATTTTGTTATTTAGATACACTAAAAACGAGAATCAAGAAAATTAACGCTTTCTTTGACTTTTATAACAAAATATTGTTTTACAAACAAACAAATAATAATTATAATAATTATTATAGTTATAATTTTGTTGGTGTTGTTATTATATAAGTAAAATTATGCAACTACACACGTCAATATTTTGTGTAATAGAGAGAGCCATTCTTCTGTTTCCGATCTGCTGTCTTTCGTTCTCTTTGTAGTGTTACAGTTTTTCACAGAGATAAAGAGAGAGAGAGAGAGAGAGAGAGAGAGAGAGAGAGAAAATTCTAGAGCGAGAGAGAGAAAACGATGAAGATCACAGCGTTGTTGGTGCTTAAATGCACAGGTGAAGGTTCCGATCCCGTGATTCTCGCGAACGCTTCCGACGTTACCCACTTCGGCTACTTCCAACGCCACAGCGTCAGGGAGTTCATCGTCTTTGTCGGTCGTACCGTCGCCAAACGCACCCCTCAAGGCCAACGCCAATCCGTACAACACGAAGGTTCTTTTCCCTTAGATTCCGTTTTTTTAGGGTTTCTTTCTTTTCCCACCTTGCTGTTTACCGACACCGATTACTCATTCGGGTTATTTCGCGATCGTTTATGTTGATCCGGATTCGGTTTATCATCTTTTGCCCTCCTTGCTCCCCGTCAGAATAATATAAATCGTAATTTTTAAAATTGACGATGTGGTATAACCGTGTGCTTTGATCTGCGGTGATTTCTTTGGTTTTCTGCGGGGGTCGATTTTTATATTTTGCCGAATTGTGAATGATTGAAAACGTTCTTCTTTTATTTTTTGATTGCAGAGTATAAGGTGCACACCTACAACAGAAATGGTCTTTGTGCGTTGGGATTTATGGATGATCATTACCCGATTAGAAGTGCCTTTTCTCTTCTAAACCAGGTGAGAGTCACAGCATCGCTTGTGGGTTCAGTGTTATGTTTTATTTACGGATTGTTGCTGCTTCCTTTGTTAGGATGAGACATGATTACTATTTTGAGGATGTTATAATTGTGTTAGGGGTTTGTGTTTCATTTATTTAATTTGTGGAGATTCTATAGGAAGAGCTGACTGTAACTATAAAATTGCAGGTGGTAGATGAATATCAAAAAGTTTTTGGTGAGTCATGGAGAACTGTACAGGAAGACAGTACTCAACCATGGCCCTATTTGAATGAAGCTCTGACAAAATTCCAGGCATGTAAATTCCTCGTCTATATTTTGTGAGCTGCAGCTAAAGGACTTATTCATTTTGTTTATTTTTTTTTTCTGTTTAATAAATTGTTACATTTTGGTATCGTTTATACACCATTACTTATGCCTCAAACCCCCTTTTATCTGTTCCTGTCAAATCATCAGGATCCTGCAGAGGCTGACAAATTGTTGAAAATCCAGAGAGAGTTAGATGAAACAAAAATCATCCTTGTAAGCACACACTGATTCCCTGCATCTATTGTCTTCCAAAGTTGCATAAGATATTTTGTCATGTAGTTGTTCAATTTTATACATGATAGCTATGTGTCTGTATTTTTTGTTTGAAATTCGTTTGAGAATTTGGCATTTTTTTCCCAAATACATATAGGTTTAGATTACAATACTGTGAGTTAAGTATCTTTTTAATGAACTCAAATGCAATGAAGTAACGCTAATTTGTCTCTTTCTAGCATTGTGATACGATGGCCTCCATTTTACATTATGTCTGTCTGTGGTTCATCAATAATTTAGTTGCTATTAGTTATTTCTTCCTGATTTGTTGCTGTTTCTTATTGATGTGCATTTACTTGGTTATGTTACTATAAATGGGTAGTCGAGAATTGGGCCTTCTAGGTGGGTTGTGGGGCTTTGTTAATTTCTTCCTACACGATAGGCTTGTTTAGATTCTGAAGTTTTCTGGCTTGTAGATTTCTTTGACCATATGTTTGCTTTCTGTTTGTGAACAGCATAAGACTATTGATAGTGTGCTGGCTAGAGGGGAGAAGCTGGACAGTTTAGTTGAGAAGAGTTCTGATCTGAGTGCCGCATCCCAGGTACATCTAAACAACTCCTGTTGCACTAATTTGCATTTGGGACTAGTACAGCAATGCTGCATATAGTCAGGCATCTATTATTGTCTGACATATTTTATGTCTTCTCTACATGGTTATGGTTATCATTGAGTTGAGTATTGCGTGCATGATGAATGCATTATGTAGCTTTGTGATTAATCTCTTTTCTTGCTGCAAAACTTTTATATATGCTTTTCCATTAGATGATCATACAAAATGCATTAATATGGATTATGTGTAATAAATAACATGCCAGTTTGGGACTTTGTTTTATACAATACACATCTGTGCTTTTGGCTTTTTGAGTCTATGTACATTAGAATGTGCTTTTCCAAGGGGTAAGAATGTGCCAAAAGTGGGCCAATCTAGATATCCCTTGCGGACTACTTTTCTTCCGTCATCCCACATAACTGCAGGCTGGCATGTGCTTGTGAAAAAAAAATTAGAAAAAAAAAACTTCCACAGGGTCATTGACAACTTTTTCATCCCAAATCCAAATCTGTAGGAGGGTGTACTGCCAACTAAAATGATGTTTAAAACAGTCAAAGGAAAAATTTAAAAGTTAAGGATTTTTATTTATTGCAAGTAAATAAAAATAAATACTGTGAAAAGAAATTAAAGTACACTTATAAGTATATGAGTGTACAACTTGATAATTGATGACAGTACAACTTGATAGTTCAACTCGCCCATGAACTGATAAATCCTTTTTGTGCAATCAGTTATCAACAATCAACAAAAAATGTGCTAATATTTTATGAAATAGTGAATGTAAATATTTAGTCATATTCAGCATACAGACAATTTTATACATCTAGGGATAATTAAGAAAACCTATTGAGTTATGGGGGATATGCCTATACAAGCCAGTGGGTTGACATGTGCAGCCTGCTCTGTTTGTTGCAAATAAGATTATTTGCAAGGTCATGGTGTTCCAAATATTTCTTAGGATGTGCGTTTTCGTCTTAAAACACTGTTGCCACGGCTGCCTGGTGTGTTTTTACCATTATATAAAGGGGACACTTTTTATTTTAATTGTTTTTGGTGTTATTTTTAATTAGGCTATTTTATCATTTACCAAATAAAAAAAGTCATTATTTGGTGAAGATATAAATTGGTAGCCGTACAAATATTTCTATTTTACCACACAATCCTTTCGAAACCACTTTTACAAAATTATCCATTTTTTGTTTTTTTTATTGTGTTATTTTAGTATAATAAAATTGTGGGTACTTGTGTTTCCGCTACTGTATTATTTTAGAAGGAAGAATAGAATCTCTTGGTGAGGGTATATTTTATTGACTTTTATAATCAATATCTTTTTATTGTAACTAAGGTTCTGCTAGGATAAATTTTTCATAAGCACTGGTTGGACAACAAAATTAGAGAAATAAAATAATAAGCTTCTTCATAAAATAAAATTAGCCTGGTGCAAAAGTTAAAAAAAGTTTAGATTTTTGGGGAAGCTAATACCGAAGAGTTTGTACATCTTAATTTATGAATAAACTAGTTTTATTTAATTAAGAAACTTATTTCATTTTTCGTTTGGTATTTTTTTTCTCTTGAAAGTACTTGTGAAGAAGTTCATCCAGACCCTAAGTCAGCACAATCTCTGGATGAAATTTTATTTCTTCACTTGTTCTTTGAATAGTTTTACAGTCTATTTAGATGATATTTTTTTTTTCTCATTTTTTTAGCTCTAGGAAACTGAACGAAATTGACATGCAAAAGGTTCTTCAATTATTTTTTCCTTTTTCGCATTTGTTTCAATCATTTATTGCAGAGTATATATACTCTATAAAGTAGTAAACTTATAAGGCTGGGTCCAATATTTATGCTTGTAATCATTTCCATCATTTCTTTTAGTTATTTGCTATTTAATTATTGAATGAAACAGCATTTTTGGTGCCTAAAGATTTGAGATGTCACATTGGTTTCTGAAAGAGAGAAAAGTGGCCATCTTTATCTTTTGAATATTAAGATATCGAGTAATTTAATTTCAGAGTCTTAATTGATGTGAAAATGGTGTTTTTTGGACCTAATATGAATATGTGAGCTATATGGTTATTTCATTTGCATGGAATATGAGCATTTGAACTATGTTTGGTTTTTCCTTGGAAGATAACTGTGTTAATGATGAATGTATTATTTTTTCCTCTAGTTCGTTTTACTGACTCAAAATGTGACATTGGCGTTTGAAACAGATGTTCTATAAACAAGCCAAGAAAACCAATCAGTGTTGTACTATATTGTAAGCTTTGACCATAATATGCTGCGAGCTCACTTGGATCCTGTTCAGACATGGAGATTGTTGGATAGGAGAAAATAGCTTCATATGTCTATCACTTTACATTGTTTGGTTGGTGAAATTATGATGTGATTTACCTGATATATGTATTGTCTTACTGTGTGACAAATTCAAATACCCATTTACCTTGTTGTGATGTTCACTATGATAATTTATAGTATGCATAAATTATTGTTCTGGTGGAGTCATTCCATGTTAGTTTGTTGTTGGATATTGACATTGTCACATCCTCATTCGCTTTATTTTTTTCTTGACCTTGGGGTGATTTGTGCCATCCTATTCAGACAAGATGCTCCATGTAATTAATTAGAATTTACATTTGGTTCGTAAAAGATGGAAATTGAGATGATGATTGGTAGGCTGGTGAATACACTTTTACATAAATGAGTCTTCGAATTATGTTGTAAAAATTCTGGTATATCATATATCATATTTAAGAGACAGAGAAATAAATAAAAGATATATAAAAGAAAAGAATATTATTTTAAATATTATTATTCATACACACTATAACATTGATTATAAGTTATATAAAAAATAAGGTATAATCGATTAATTGATTTATAGTAAGATTAACCATAAGGATAAGGTTAACATAAATTACAGATAAGATTAATACTAATTGATTTATGATATGATTTATTTTAACTAACAATAAAGATAAGATTAATACTATATAAGTTGTAATATTTATTTTAACTAATAATAGAGATAAAGCTAATATTCTTTAAAGCTAGGGAATAAATATTATTCATGCATATTTAGGAGCAAATGAAATGAAAAATACTAGGAGCTAAAACTTTTTGTGAAGAAATGATCAAGATGTGTTGTTGAATTAATAAGTGGAACTTTAATCAAGTCAAAAAGCAATTTATCATGAACTAAGTTATAACAACGTGAAGAGTATATTTATTGTCACAGAACATTAAGATTAGGAGAAACACCAAAGTCATGAATTGAATATGTGAGCATTGAATTTGACAAGTGACACTAGGATGATCACGATACTTAACTTTAGAAAAACTTTGAGAAATTATGACTTGCTTTTTAGATTTTTAGGATATAAGAGAACAAATAAGATAGACTCGGGAACCAATTATGAATTTCCTAGTATTAATACAACCAACCCAATCACTGAGCTGAATTTCACTGGTAGAAGGAAAGAAGATTCTTAATGTTGGAGCAATTTTAAAGTAACGAAGAATACAATAAGCAATGAACTGACATAGGTGTGAATAACAAAATTAATATCAGGTTTCTTGTTGGTAAGATATATCAACATGTCAATCAAGCTTTATTAAGATACCTCAAAAAGTAAAGACGGAATGGAAAATAGATAATTTTCACTATTGTCACTATAAACACGGTGAAGGAAGTATTGTTTTTCAAAATAAAGATAGAATAGTTAACGAAATATCATTGGTGACTGGCTTGTCTCAATCTATAGAGATTATTGTAGGGATTGAGTGACTCGTCTAAGGTTGAAGAATTATTTAAAGCTAAGAATGGAAGTAATTCTAGTATCGGGGGGAAGACAAGAGAGTGCATGCTCTCATACAATGTAAAATTTATGGAATGTCATATACAAAGACTATGAAAGAAACAGTAAACAAAATAATATTCTTTTAAATATTATTTTTTACTCATATATTATAGCATTAGTTACATGTTATATATATAGGAAATCACTTACAATATACTAACTAATTTATAATAAAGATTAAGGCTTAATATGTTTTAATATGTTTTTCGGTGTCAATGTTGTTTGAGGGGTTTCTTCATTGTGATTCCTCAATTTTTTTATTCTCACTCTAGTCCTCATTTTATTTAAAATGAGTGATATGATATATCACTTTCAATAAATTGGTGTTAACATAATTTGTAAGGTAATCATGTGTTAGTGATTCTGAGTTTTTACAACCCTTCATTTTCTCTGTACTTAACAGTCATGGAAGTATGATGAGTAAAAAAGGGATTGGGGGATTAAAGAAGTCTAGAATCACTCACACATAGTCATATTTCAAACGCTGTTAATATCAATTTAATAAAAAATATCACATTAATTTCTTTTAAATAAAATGATACTAAATTGAGGACAATACAAATTAAAAAAATCACACCAACTAAATTCCTCAAATATTGAGACCAAGTAAAAGTAAAAATAAGGTTAATAATAACAAAGAGATATAAGACTATAATATTATCTGATTAATAATAAGATTTAGTTTAACTAAAAGTAAAAATAAAGATGATGCTAATTAAATATAAGGCTAATACCTACTAACTATATTTCAACTAATAGTAGAAGTAAGGTTAATAAATATATCATTTCGTATTTAAATTATTTTATTAAGATTTTTAATTTTGTTGAGAATCTTATTAAGGAAACAATTTAGAAATAGAAGATATATTATTTGAGAAATTTATCCGTTGGTATCTCAATCCTTCGGAGGCCAAATTGAATATTGATTTGCTTTTTAATGGTTTCTTTTCGATCGCTTTATCATATAAAATGATCTTACCCTTCTCAAGAGAGAAATGAATATTAACTTCGTGCTCGTTTTTATTAATCTCCTTATATTCTTTTTAAATATTACCTTTATTTTAAACTATAGTTTTAATCTCCTTATTCTTTTTAAAATATTTTTCTTAACTAAAATTGAGGTGACAAGAATCAATAAATGTATTTAAAGTAACTAAAACTTATTTATAGTTAAGAAGAAAGTTTTTTGTTTTTCTCAAAATTAAAACACTACTTGTATTTTTATAATATAGCTTTTCAATTTTCACTTGAAACCCTTGGTAAGTAACGTAGTCTTCTTGAAACATTTATGAAGGAACTGGAACCACGTCACCTTTGGTGGGTGATGAAGAAACTTAATATGGACAACACTTGTGCCTACAAGTATTGTGCTCATTACTTTAAATTATGTCAATTCATGACATGTTTCTAAAAATGTGTTAACAACGTCCATATATTTAAAAGGGTTATTTCTAAATCTTATAATTCAAATAGAGTAATTTTATATTCTAGAAACGAGTGCGTTCAATATTTATCTATTTCATATCATGTAGCTTGTAAAGAATGACTATAAGAAGAAACCATAACTGTCATACAATTAATGTTATAGATTTTAATTTTTTTTTTGCAAAACACGTAATTGACCTTGTATTTGTCGATGAAAGTAGTGGTTTATTAAGATATTATTGGTAGTTCTATATCGATCATATCCAAAGTCAAGATCAATTCACAATATATATATATATATATATATATATATATATATATATATAAAAGTGAGTGTGATCTCATCGTACAAGTCGATTTTGTAAGATTAAATTAGATTTAAAATTTACTTGTTAATATGATATTAAAGTCATGAATTAAATTTTATTTTAGTGAAATTTATTTTTTATTGAATTTATTGTTCTACCCTCTATAATACGACCATCAAACTACACATTAGTATGCATCCCACGGCTGAGATGATATGCTTCGACTTGAGATGAGTGTGTTCTAAAAGTTAGTTAACTATATTCAAGTTTGATTAAATGATATTATACTTTTGTATTCATCTAATGTCACACGTGAGTATCAGAGTTTATCTTAACGAAATTCAAGTCAGTTTCGTAAGGTTGATATAAGATTAAAATTCATTTCCTAATATCATATCAGAGTACTGTGTTATTATTTTAATGAATTTTATTGTTTGTTGGATTTATTATTTTATCCACTATCGAATTATTCGTTAATATCTAATCTCACGCTAAAAATGTATATATCTCAATATAAAAATAGTTTATCCTGATAATTAAATTCAAGTTCGATTAAATGATATTATACTTTTATATTCATCGTCACAAGTGAATAATTCATTTATTGTCAGTAGTGTGTCAAAACTAGCTTACCTGTGCAAATAAATTTGGTCACAAGACCTATGAATATTGGTTAGCCGTGTAATTAAATGTGTAAGGTTCCCCTTAGAATGTGAATATTGATTTTCATTGTTAGTATTTATAGAAGTGGTTAATTCAACAATATATTTGATTAAATAACATGACATCTGAAAATGACTTGTGTGACCATAAGAAGCATAGAATTAATATAGTCATTTATATTAGGATAAGTATATTAACAACTAATTAAATGGTTACTTTGAGTGTATAAAACGAAATTAGTTAGGTTAACTATATTTAGAACTAATTAAATGATACTTTGAGTGTATGAAGTGAATTGGATCAAAAGGACATATGATATAACCGTTTTGAGTGTTTATGATACAATCTTGACTCCATAACGATTACATCAAACCTTCTTGTTAAATAAATCTTGGACAATTGTGATCTTAAATAACTAACGAATACTAACAGTAATAAATATGTAATTTTTAGATCAATATAAAATGAAAACTAATAAAGTCATTCCATCTAAAGTAATTACTTATAGCTTAGAAATAATATATTATAAAATAAAATATTATTAAAAGGTGAAGTTAATTATATTCAAATATGTTTAGCTAAAAAAATTTAAAAAAATATAGCAATCTACACAATAAATAATATAAAAAAGAAATGAAAGAGAAAACAACATTATCTTCATAATAAACATTATAAAAAGACAAAATAAAGCATTTCATAAGAAAATAAATTATAAATAAAAAATAGGATTAAATATGATTTTAGTCTCTAAATTTGGATGCAAAATTGGAACTTATTTCTATTTAAAACTTTGATATATTTTGGTCTCTGGAGAAAATGTATGAGTGTGACGAAAATGTTCGGAAATATGAATGTGAGACGAAGAAAGAAGAAATGGAAATGTAAATGTGAGACGAAGAAGGGAACTAGACAAAGAAAAAGGAGAGGGAAATATGAAAATAAAATAGAAGTGGGAAAGTGAAATTTTAACCTTCCAATTATGTAGGTCATAAACCTCTAAAAAAAATTAATTAAAGTTCTCACTATTATTATCACTTCTCCGTTTCTTATATTAATTTATGTTAATTTGCAGGAAATTTTTATAATCTCCAAAAATAATTTCCACTTAATATAATTTTATTGTAGTAAAATTTTAATTTTATATACAAAGGTTAGTAACTAAAAATATATTTAATCTTAATAAATAATATTATTAATTTTAAATAAAAATAACCAATCTAATATTAAAATATCATAGACGTTAAATAATTACATTAAAAAAAATGGGGGAACAAAGACCCCAAACCACCAAATATATTGATTTTTTTTCTTGATATAAATTTCTTTCCATGATTATATTGTGTGAGAAATATTTGCGTAGAAAAGACGTAACATAGATGCGGTGTGATAATACAAAAACACATGCATAAAGAATAAGATAAACGAAGATGAAAGGTAGTTGCATGAAAAAGAAAAGAAAAAAAACGATGAACAATGAATAAATTCTGCTTCTGTATGGTACCACTACCATCACAATTGTACTGAAATTGAGTTTGATTTTTTTTTTCTCTAATTGTTTGTGTTGAAACTGTTAATACTCGATGACTTTCTTTGTAATTAGAGAATTTAACATATATTTCACATTATAGTTAAAGTTATGTAAGAAAGTCACAAAATAAAATTAGTGATAAATCGCATAATATTATATTGTTTTATAATACTCCAAATTAAAATTGTCGAGTTAGTAAAATGTTTATCGATAAATTTATCAACAGATAGAAAAATTTGTTGGTAATTACTAATTATCAAATTTCATCAATACTTATCAATGATTAAAAGTTGTTAATAAATATTTGTCAGTAATTGTTAGAAGATTTTGATTATCACTAATTATTTATTGGTAAAATCACGATTTAGTTTTTTTCCTTTTTCTCATTCTATTTTTTTTCTTCTTGTATGACATTATATTTAGTTTTACCCATATTTGTATGGCATTCATTCATATTTTAAATTTTAATTTCTTGATAATATAATTTGTGCTTCTAAAACTTTTACAATTTTTTTTTTTGTTTCATCAGAATTTTGTGTGGTGGTCTGATCATTAATTTGTTAATGTGCTAACCATGTTTGTAAAAATGGTAGAATTCTTGCATGATTACAATTTTATTATTTTAGTTGGGTTGATAGTGTTTATAATGTTAGACTTCATTTTCTTTTATTACTTTTTAGATTAACTTGCTTTTATCTATGAGTTCTTATTATATACATTTTTTGTACTTGAATGCATGTTGGTTGATTTATTCAATCACTTTTCCAGCAAATATAATGTATAAATGTAATAAATGTAGTGCAATAAATGTCGGTTATTATTAGTTAAATTATTATTCACCAAGAAGTAATTATTCATGTATTCGAAGTATTCTTAAGTGTAACTTTATGTTCATTCTTGACACCTAGAGTTTAATATTATCAAATTTCATTATGATTTCTTGGTAACTGTTCGAATAATTTATTTGCATTAAAATCAAAACTCTATAACTAGCTAGAGCCTTATATATATATATATATATATATATATATATATATATATATATATATATATATATATATATATATAATTGTAGAAGAAAAAATTAGTTATACCACAACTTAAAAATAGTTCTCACTTAATCTCAAGGTAGTGAAATAATAAGATGAGTGATTCCAATAACAAACAAAAACTAATTCACATGTAGAAGGTTATTAACCCTACACATGTACTTCTCTTACTAGTTAGTTTCAAAACTACCGTATTCTTATACCAAATAACCATGTTTTGTTTTTTAGAATGATCCAACCATATATATTTTAAATGACTTTTTAAGTGAATTTTCAAATAGTAGTCACAATAAATAAAAAGTAAATTTAAATAAGATATAAATTGAATTTTATAATATTAATAACAACAAATAAAATACTATAACTATTATAAAATTATAAAATCATAATATTAAGTGTCTAAACACAAAAAAAACAATTTCAAATATTTAAAAGAAAAATTAATATAAAATGGACATATCGTATTCTATTTTTTTAAAATAGAACTAATCATTATATCAAAAATATATGTAGTATAATATCTAATATTTATATGTATTTATGCACAGATGAAAAATACCCTATTACTAATAATCATATTATTAAAAATTTCACATGATTTTACCCAAAAATATCAATAGAATTTCGAAAAACATTGGTGCACCTTTGAAACATTTAACATATAAGCATACCAAAAATATCAAGATACTATTATCATATAAACAAATAATACACACAATAGTTTCTTAAATAAAATACTGAAATATAAAAAATAATTAAAATTTAGTAAAACATATATGATGTAACTACCAATTTTGAATATTTCAAAAATAATATTTAAAATTAAATTCTTTTAATCAAGTTTTTAATTATTTTTCTAAATACAATATTAAAATTTATATTTTAATTTTTTAAATATTTTTTATAATATATATATATATCATTTAAAATATGATATTAATAACATTAAATTAAAATTAATAATAATAATAATATATAAAATTAATCATAAAATATTTTATTAACAATATAAAAATAAAACATGAATATTTTTTAATCGAATAAATTAATATAATAAATAGACAGAAAAAAAAAACGTGCGTACCCACGTGTAAGAAGAAACGCCGACAGTTTACCCTTGTGAGGTGTATAAGACAGTATAATAGTATTAGCACCTGTCACGTAACTCCTTAAATGCGTTCCTCTTTCACTCTTTCTTTCACTCCTTCCATGGCTGCTTCTCTCCTTCTCTCTCTCTTCCTTATCTTTTCAGTCATTTCGTCGAACAGATGCTGCGCGTTGCAACACCCAATTTCCTATGCCAACTTCACCATCGTCAATGTCTTCCCTCACGATCCACAAGCCTTCACCCAGGTCATCCAATTTCTCTTCTCTCTTTTCTTCTTTGCATCTTTCACACACAAAACCCAAAATCTACTTTACTACAACAAGCAAAAATAACTATTGTCACTGAAATTATCTTCACATGATATAACCCAGGATTTCAAGACACATGAAGATTATGTCTTTAAAACAAAGTATGTTATAGTGAGGAATGAATATAAAAACTTAGACAATTATGTTGTTCATTTTTCTATTAATTTTTATGTTTTTATTTCTTAGAAAGTTTTGCTTTTCATACTTAGATGAATATTTTCATTGACCTTTTTAAAGGAAAACAATTAATATTTCCTCTCTAGACCAATTTTCAAAACTAATCTATTTTATTTAAGAAAAACAACACTAAGAGAAGAAACAGTAAAGACTTCAGAAAAAGACAAAAATATTCTTTATTTAGTAGAGAAAGTTTCAGTTAGAAAAAAGTTTGTCTGTTGAATGAGACGAAAAACGCATTCCGTTTTTCGATTTTTTTTATTAACCAGGCCATGTAACGACAATTATATTTGTTTTACAAGTTAACCAAATATGATCTGTTGTGGTTAATATAAAACAAAAATACAAAAGAAATACTATGTGTCGGGCTGAGTTAGAGAAAGAGTCGGGTCAGATCGAATTTGATATTTAAATTGAGTTGAGTCGGATCCGATTAAAGGTTGAATTGAGTCGGACCAGGTCAAAAATTGAGTTAAGTCAGATACCGAACTAAAAGTTGAGTCAAGTCAGTCGAAATCGAAGGTTAAATCGAATCACCTAAAACCGAAGGTTGAACTAAGTTGACCGAAATCCAAGATCGAGTCGAGTCGGTCAAAAATTAAATTAAATTATGAATAATTCAAATAATACTATGTATTTCAATTTCTTAGAATTATCGAAATCATTCATCCATACACAAGATTATTATTTTACATTAATAACAATATCATCTCATATATATTAATCACAAATACTCCCATTTTATTTTCATCGAGACAAATAAGTAACATAATGTGTCAACATAATAATTCCATCACCCAAATATGAAATAAAAAACCAAGACTAGTTGAAAAAAAATTATAACTACTCAGTAAAATAAAAAGTTAACAAAAAAAATACTTAAAATTTACTTACATCTTACAAATATATTTATTTATTTTTCAAATTAAACAAACTTTTTTTTTATCTTCTATTTTTTCTTAAACTAAATAACCTAAGTGAGAATAAGTTGGGTTGATAAATAGAAAGTTTTTATTGTGTATATGTTTAATGAGTATTTCCATTAAGTTCGTAGCATTTTTAAAGCGAAAACTTTATTTAATCTTATCCAAATTTCTTTTCAAAACTAGTCTTAATAACTTGACGTAAAAAAAGAAAAAAAAAAAAAGAGGAGGAAAGTTTTTAAAAAGAGAAAAAAAAATATTTTCTTGACAATCTCTCATAGATTGAACTATTTGATACCCTTTCAAGTAATTGAGTAAATATTTGGCCTTATGTTGTGGAGAGAGTAATTATGTTATTATTAATTATGAAATGCCAAAATGTTGATTTGGACCATTATTTGATTGTTGCTATTGATTTCAGGGCCTTCTTTATTATGGAAATAACACCTTATTTGAGTCAACTGGACTTTATGGACAGGTAAACATTCTTTAATTCATTCTTGTCTTTTCATCATTTAATAATTTTTACTTCTTACTTATATTAGTTTAATCCCTTTTAATATTTACAATAAAGATTTTAAAATATTTAAAATAGTATGTTAAAAAATTATAAAACAAAATGTTTGTAAGTATAAACCAGTAGATTATTTGTTTTAACAATTTATCTCCATTTTATTTTTTTATTTCAAAAAGTACATATCAATTTACTCTTAGATTGAATTTTCCTTCTGAAATAATGTATGAGTATTTTAAAAAAGATTTATGATGGAAGATGTGAAATTTGTGTTGTATGTAGAAACCATAACTCAATTCATGTTTCAACAATAATAGTTATAAACAAAAGTTAAAATGTATAAAGTAAATTCAATGGTTAAAAATGCTGATTCTGATTATTTGACCGCAATAATCTAATTAGGACATTTTTATTTTTAGGAGTCACACTTATTATCATAAATTAGAATATATTAAAATACGTAAATTTTAAAATTTAATATGGTAAGCGTGGAATAATAACAAAACTACATACCTTTTGTTTTAAAAACATTTTTTTGTCATTAATCAAATTAAATATTAATCATTGTATGTTATAAAACTTTTACATTAAAATTAAAATTAGAAAAGATGTTAAAAATGATGTGACGCGTTAAAATTTGAACTAATAAATTAAGATATTATCTATTGACTTTTGTAATGAAAACGACTGCATAAATTAAAAACAAAATAATAAAATAAAAGATTTCAAATGAGAATTTAAAAGGATAAATTCATTGATCAAGGATTTAATTTCACTTCGAGTTTTAACGGTGTGTATCGTACATGAATTTGGAAAAAAAAAAGTGAAAATAATTGTGTGTGAATTTGAGTACATGAATATGTGTATTTTTCGTTGTGAATTTAGAAGATAAAACGAGTAAATTTAAAGATAAATTTTGTAAAAATTAGTGAATAATTTAAATGATGTGATAGATAAAATAAAAAATTATAATAAATAAAATTTAAATATTATTAAAATACTCTTCATGATAAAAGTATATGAAATTATTTTTAGAATTAATTAAAAATTTAAAATCTAAAAACTATTATTTAATACAAATTAATAAAAAGAATATTATCACTGTCATTTTTACAATAATAATAATTATTAATTACTATATATTATTTTTATTATACATTATTATATATATATATATATATATATATATATATATCATATCATATTTAATTATAACTTATACATATATTTATTATATATATAGATATTATAATTATTAATTATAATATGTACTTTTATATTATATACAAGTATTATTATTAATAATTATTATATATGTTATTTATTTATTAAAAATTATATATATATATATATATATATATTAATAACCTATTAAATGATCACTAACCTATAATATATGTTATAAGTTAATTATGAACTTATAACATATGTTATAGTTTAATCACCGGTTACGTAATTGATTATTAATATATATAATATAGTTCATGGTTAACTTATAACATAAGTTATAGGTTAGTGATCAGTTAATAGGTTATTAATATATATATATATATATATATATTTAAATTATATGTTTGGTATTTTAATAACAGGTTATGGTAGTAAAAAAATTGTTTATTCTTTAAAACTTTTTCATATTAAAAGGATGAGTTTTGTATGGTGTTTGACAAATCCATTTTGGATAATTTGCACGTATCTTTTCAAAGGAACATATGACCTTTTTACAATTCATCTTCACAAATTAACGACTCTGATTATCCATCCACTCACGAGAACAGAGCTTAAAGCATCATCTTGGTGAGTTTAATGATAAACCCTAATTTTCCGTTAAATAAACTTAATAAAACAAAACAAATTTTATATGCATTAAATAAGTCTAAAGTGATGTTTTAAAATTTAAAATGGTAATTATTTAAAAAAATATATTTTCTTTTGAGATAAAGAGACAGCCGTTATTTAATTTTTGTTTGTAATTAATAGTTGTTTTCCTGTAAGTGTAATTAAAACTGCATTTAACCTTTGAATGATTTGTTGTTTCAGTCATCTGTTCGTAAAGTTGCTCTTCTTACTGGGAAGGTACGAATTATATTTATTTATTTTTGTAAGTTATGCAGTTAAATCCAGTGTGAATGTTGTAAATTTTGTAATAATTTGTGGCACATTGCAGGTTGAAAATATTCATAAGATGGATGAATCCTTATTTGGGGAAGGTTTAACTCTCCTCAACAACAGGTGTTAAAACATAATTATGTTGCTCTCTAAAATCCTAACACTTGTAAAAATCTCTAAAATTCTAATACACTTCTCCAATGCACTTTATGTAGGTTGTATCAAGTAACTTGGTTGCGGAGAGATGGTCTCATATATAGCCCTCAAAATTTAAACCAAGTTTGTTGCTTTAAATCTAATCAATAAATGTTTTCTATGTTCATTTTTTTTTCATTGGAATAGATTAGATAAATTGACTATCTCTAAAGTATGAATTGTCTGTATATATAAAAAATTTGACACCACATTAAATATAAAATTTTAAGATTTAATGTTTGCAAATCTTGTAGTTAACTTTTTTATTTCTATTGAATACAAAACTGTCATCTCATTTGAATTTCTAACATTCTACTGTATATAGTGTTTCACATGCAACATTTATTATACTATTTTATAATAATATTTTTGACACCTAAAATTTTTTTATACTCATTTAATATTATTTTTTACAATTTTTAACTTTTTTTAAAAAATATAGAAATTTACTTTTTTATGACTATTTTACCCCGGTATGAATATAAAATATTTGTTAAATAGTGTTAAAGAATATATTTTCTTTTAATGTGACATGGCTAGCCAAATCTCAAACACCTTGATTTAAAATTTGTATAGATTGGAAGATTTGATCACGATATGAATGATGGTTGGGGTCTGGCAACTGATGGAAAAGTGATTTTTGGAAGTGATGGGAGTTCAACGTTGTATCAACTTAATCCTCAAACATTTAAAGGTTTGTTTATCCAAATGAAGTTCCATTTTCTTTTTCTCTCACTATTTATGTATGCATATTCTTTTCTTTTTGTGTTTCATGGAATTTGCATTGCCTTATTTGTTGCAGCTGAATCAAAACATGTTATCTACTATAAGGGTCATCAAGTATACAATCTCAATGAATTGGAATACATAAATGGTGAAGTTTGGGCAAATGTTTTACCGGTATGTCTTTGTCTGTTTGATTATAATTTTAAGATTATTTTTTACTTGGTTTTGTTTGTGATTTTTTATCAGCTAAAGAAATAAATCAAAATTTGAAAACTTGAGATGCACCAATAAAATGTTACTTTACCGATCCACTTTTAGTGATGAAAAAATTGCCGATAAAATAGATTTTATTGATAAATTTTATCAACAGAAAAAAAATTAGTAAAATATAGTTTATTGATAAATTTTATCAATGAATTTTAGAATTTTAATTATTGACAAAAATATTTGTTGATAATGGATTCGTCAGTAGAATCCATCGATAAATTATATTTTTTAACGACAAAAATATTCATTAGTAATGGATTCGTCGCTAATTTATAATGTTTATTACTCCATTGACAAATAAAGCATCTGAGTTTTCAATTTAGGTTTTGACAATGCCATGATAAATTACATCAATAAATATGAAAGTAATTTATTTTTTTTCAAATTCATTGATATTATATTTTTTTAAAATTCTTTGATAAATCTGTTGATAATTGATTTCTTTATAATAATTGTCAGTAAATTCATTAATAATTCAACTTTTTTAAAAAAAAATTGTAATTATATTTTTTTAATTTATCAATAATTATTTCAATAAATCCATTGGTAAAGTAAGTGTCTATTTTTTTTGTCAAATTTGACAAAATATTTGTCATAAATAAATTGGTGATGGGTGAGAAAAAAGAGAAGAAAGAAGAAGACAAGAATATAGTAATCGTTGATGGCAACGGTAACGGTAACAATAATAGAGATGAATGTGAAAAAGGAGGAGGAGAAAAGGTGGAAGAACAAGAAAGAGGAGGAGAAGAGGTACAACAAAAGGTGATAATATTATACACTGACAAAGAGAACGATAAAGGAGGGGGAAAAAAGAAAAAAAAGAGGAAAGAAGAAAAAGTAAATCTTAATATTTATTAATGGATAACTGATGAATTTTTAATTGTCAATAAATCGTCAATAATTTTGATTTATCGTGAATTTTAGTGACTATCAACAAATTTTTTCCATCAATTCTTTCTTCTTTTTTAAATTACCTAATTGTGAAATAGTTTTATTTGTAATTGACATTTTCTTTGTGTAGACCGATTGCATCGTGAGAATATCTCCCAATGATGGCAGCATTCTTGGATGGATTCTCCTCCAAAATTTAAAGTACTGTGTTCTTTTTCAGTGCCATTTAAATATAAAATGAGTATTTTAGGAATAAATAGTTTAACAAAATCATTTATTCAAGTAGATAAAAACAGAAAATTTCTTTATTCAAATTGCTTAAAGTTACATTTGGTCTATCATACGCAGGAAGGAACTTGTAGATGCTGGAGAGATCAATGTAAGGACTTTATTCTTTTGATATTAATAGATTATTGTATATATCGCTTTCAATATGTTGCTATGATATTAAAATATGAAAACAAAATGTTACTATAATTTCATTTTTGCAATAAAAAATATTCATTAAAGTTGGTATTGCACTTATATGCATATCTTTCATTTTTAAGGAGGGTGATATTTTGAATGGGATAGCATGGGATGATGAGCAGAAGCGTATATTTGGTAAGTTCTAAATCTCCTAATTATTAAATTACCGATTTGGAATTTTCATAATATAATAACATAATGTTACTTACCTAAAAGCAAATATTTTTAGTTATTACAAATATTTTACTTTTCAATAAAAATGTAATTTTATTAACTTGACTTATACTAGATTTACAAATTTTTATCTTTGAAAAAAAAGTGAAAATTGCTTGAGTTTTATTTGTAACAAGAGTTCAAAATTTTTGTTATATGCTTAAAATATTAATAATCTTTTAAGTTAATTTACTAATTAATTTCTTTTTTATATTATCAATTTGGGTCTACCTTTTAAAAAAATTATGAATATGGATTAAGTCGTGTTTGGTGTGTACAACTTCATTTTGAAGTTTATATTGAAGTCGTCAATGCTAAATACGACTTCAGTGTTTTTAATATTGAAATCTCCAATAGCATTGACAACTTCAAAATAAAGTCTTGCACATAAAACACGACTTAATCCATATATGTATTTTTTTTTAAAAAGCGAATCAAGATTGGTAATATAAAAAAAGAAATTAATCTCTTTAGGTAAATTAACCAATCTTATACTTTACAGAACTTTATATTAATATAACTTTAAGGTTAAAATACATTTTTGATCTCAATTTTTATCAAGTTTTGTCAAATCAGTCCTAATTTTGTTTGTGTTCAAATATATCATAATTTTCGTCAATTTTGTTCAATTAGATCTTTTTTTATTAATACCATTTAAATCATTATTAATGGTTCTGAATAGTGACTATCATATGTTATTTTGTAATTTTATTATTATTTTTTTTTCATTTTTTTTAATTCACGTATTAATTTAATAATGTATTGCGTGTCAGAATCAATATTTTATATTCAATTTGATTTGTATATTCATAATTTTTGTTTAATTTAGTTCTAATTTTTGTTGATATATGCTTTTGTTCTTGCAGTGACCGGAAAATTGTGGCCAAAGCTGTACGAGATAAAGGTTAGTCCTATAAAGACACCAATTGATGAAGGAACCATTGAGCAACTTTGTTTGCCTGACCCTTATATTCCACCACAAGGACCTCAAAATCAATAACAAAATATGTGCTCAAGTCAAATCACTTGGTTCAGGACTTTTTTTTATCTTAATATTGGGTTTAGAATAATGTAAGAACCAAGATATTTTGACATTCAATAAATTTGTACGTTTATCTTTTATTTATTATTGATTAAATACGTTTTATCGTTATGAATTTATTCTTAAAAATTTTGTTTTGTCCTAAATTAAATATACACTTAGTACTATAACACGTGTAGGGTGTGTATCATGTAACAACAGATTTTCCGGAATTATAATATAATTTTCGTTTTCTTTATAAGACTTTCCTAAAATATATTAGTTTAGGAACGACAATCGTTAAAATAATTTGTAAGAAAAAAATGTATTTGATATTTTATTATTTTTCCTTTTGTAAATACAAAAGTTTATTTTTTAATAATTATTTTAATTTCTCACCATCTCATAGCTTCATATCTATATGATGATTAGAGTTATAAGCAAAGTTTAAGATCTCATAATTATATCTTAAGTAACTTAGTCCTTACACCGTATAATACTCTGTTTTGTTGTCCATCGTACATGGAAAAATATTAATAATTAAATTTTTAGGTTTAAGTTTCTTCTTTACTTGAGAAAATTAGTTTACATCATTTAAGTGAAATTGAATAATTTTAAGAGTTTAACTTAATCTATAATAAAATAATAATTTTACTATGTAAAAGATGATTTAATTGCGAAAAAAAAACATAAATACAACAATAAATGAAAGATAAAAGGTTTAACTTTACAAATTAATCAGTAGGAGGAATAATTATTAGAAACCTTATGAAGGATAAATTACTAATAAAGATTTGAGGTGTGCCAATTAGCTAGATGAAACAAATTGGGCCAAGCCCAATTATCTTAACTTTTCGGCAACCTAGATAAACAACAACAACAAAATCAATTAGCCTTGACTATTATTAATTGATTTAATAAATTAAATGGAATGGATAACATGTTTGAATAATCTTGTTTAGAAAAACGTGAATAGAAAAAGAAAAATAATTGGATTTTTTTAAAAGGAAAGAAAAACAAATTAAATGAAATAGAGATATGTATATAACTTATTGGAATTGAAGTGTTTAAATCTCATATAAGGATAAAAAGGAGAAATTTAAGTATTAAGACTCATCAAGTTATGAATTAAAGATGATAGGAATCTTTTATATAGATTTAATTCATGTCTCATTATTCGATATTTCCTCAAAAAAAAAATGAGTAAACAATTATTTTTCATGCACTATCTTAATTACCTTTGTTCTAACCTCTAAATGAACTTTTAAAAATTATGAACTTAAATGTTATACCGACAAATAGTTTTTTCTACATACTAATAGATAATTTTAATATATTGCGAATATAATTTTCTTACATTATATCATCATTAAACTCTAAACATAAAATTCAAAATCACATAGAAACAAAATCTTAATCAAACTGAATTGGGTGAGTTTAATACATTAAAGTGAAAATGAAAAATTTGTTGAAAAAAATTAAAATGTTAATGTGTTTATTAAAAATGTTTTTCTTTATTTAAACAAACATGCTTATTAAAGTCTTTTATTACTTTAAACAAAACCATTTTTACAATATTACACACCATTTAGATCCCTTTTTGTTTTATTTAAAATACTTTATTTATAATAAACAAGCAACTTAAAAATAAATCACAGAAAACTAACAGACATCATAAACGTTAGCAGAAAACTATATTCAAATATCCTCGTGGCTGGTTTGTTATAGTACCAGAAACATTTGATAAAAAATAAAATTTTCAAAACCTATAACGAAGCTTCAATTTCCAACATTCTAAATTGTTCCACATCAAACTCAACAACACTCTCACAATAATCTTTCTCTTCCAACTCTTCGAAGCCATCATCACAGAAATGAAGGTCTCATTATCAACACCATTCTCTAGCATACCATTATGGGCTTTGCTTGTGGTAGTTTCAGTATCAGCATTCATTGTTGTGACGTGCATCATCTTGTGCTTTTGCTTCATGTATTATCCTCGTAAAAAACCATACAAACCTTTTTCTTTACCTAAATCAATAGCTTGCAAGCACCACAGTGGTGATTTTAGCTCATCCTCTCTTGACAAGAGGTTGCTATCAGCATCAGGGAATGTCTCAGAACACAGTATGAACTTTGAAAAGTTGTCATCAGGTTATTACAATCACGATTTGTTGATACATGGTCAAAATTCAAATGATTGGTATTTGGAAGGTTTGGGGTCAAAAGGTAGGTTATGTTCCACATTCAATGATAAGAGTAAGGGGTGGAACTTTAGCCTTAAGGAGATAGAGGATGCTACTAATGGATTTGCTAAAGATAATGAAGTTGGAAGTGGAGATAATGGGATTGTTTATCTTGGCTTGTTACCAAGTAATAGACAAGTTGCAGTGAAGAGACTAGTATGTAACAGGTATATACTTGTTTAAATTCCTATTTAGTACAATTTTTCCGTGTTTACGGAGTAATATATGATGCACGGATACAATACATATATGATAATATGATATATTAGGTACTCATTGAAAAGTATGAGTGAAATAAGCTTACAATATGTGGTTGTCAAATACGATTTCTTAGTAACAACTTACAATAAATTTTTAACATGATGCTTAAATCTTGTTTGTAACCTGCTTTCCTGAATGCATTCACTATTGCTTTGCTAAATTTATGGAATTTAGTGAAGACAGAAATGGGTTTTATAAGCTTAATCTAATTAGAACCATCAAGAAAAACTTCTGCATATTTCTTGAAAAAAGTATGAAGTAACTTCCTTCTATATTTTGTTCTGCATATTTTGTTCGAGTTTGTTGTTTGCTCACACCACTTGATCAAATAGAATGAATAATCACACTCTAATCATGAAAAATATGTCTCCATTGAGTTTGATGCAAACATGTGAATTATGACTTGAACCTTTTACCTGATTCATAGCCACCAATCAGATGAACTTTTTGCATCCCAAATGGAAGCAATTGGACTAGCAAAGCACACTAACCTAGTCAAATTATTTGGATATTGTGCAGAGGGTGCTTACAGGTATATACTACTTCTCAATTTCTAAAGCTAAAAGGTTTAATATATCAAGTTCTGACCATATCCATCCTTCTGAATATTTAAATGTTTTTTCCTCTGTCAGGATGACAGTATCTGAATATGTAGAACATGAAAGTCTGCATCATTGGCTTCATGAATTTCCTGCACAAACCAGCCCTCTAACATGGGATATAAGAAAGAACATAATCCATAGTGTGGCAGAAGGGTGAGAGATTAGATGTCTATGTATTCATTACAACTTTATATAAAAAAAATATTGTTATTTTAGTATCTAAAGGCAAATTATTTATGCAGACTGGCATACCTTCATGATGAAGTTAAACCAAAGATTCTCCATGGCAGCATAAAAGCTAGCAATATTTTGCTGGACCACAAATGGAATCCAAAAATATCTGATTTTGGCCTTGTTGAGGTTCTCAGTTCCAAAAGGAGTCACATTATACTGGAAGTGGAAGCATTGGGGTCAGTTTTTTTTTTCCTTCACAAAATTATCAAATTATTTAACTTCATTAAATATTTCCACATTGTAAGCCATTTCTTATCATACAATACTTTATGATGTTAATTTCTCTGTTTTGTATGTATAATTTTCTTACACTGTTATTCATTCAGAATTCATGTTATCTATGACTTTTCATTTTGATGTTTACTAGCTCCAGTTGTGAAGTTCCAGATTGTCATGCAAGTAGTAACTTAACTGAGGGTAATGACATTTATGATTTTGGATTACTTATTATGGAGATTGTATCAGGAAAAATCCCTTCATATCACAGTCAAACACAGGTACAACTAACAATATTGGATTCATCAGTTGCTGGTTTTCATTTCTTGTAACTTTTCTTTCAGATAATGAATCTAACATGACTCAAAATTGCAGACTCATATATTGGACTGGTTCAAATCAATGATTTCCAATGTGAAGATTGAGAATGCAACAGATCCAAAATTGCTTAAAATGCCTTCTTCCAAGGCACTTAAACAGGTTGCTTTGGTTGCTCTTAGATGTGTAGATCCTGATGTGAATCCTAGACTCAAGATGAGAGATGTTGTTTGCATGCTTGAAACCAACATTCTTCTTTTTGAGGTAATAACCATTATCTATTCTTTTTTAGTTCCTACTTTCATTCATTTTAGTCCTTACATCTAACAAAGTTAAGCTAAAAACATTTGTAATTAGAGACTGAAATCATTTCTTTCGATCAATTGAAAGGATTAAAAATCAGTAAAACTTTTATAGAGAGTAAATATGTTCTGTAACCAAAACCATATTTAACTTAGACCTGATTTTTAGTTCCCTCTTTCTCATTTATTGAAGGAACGACAAATTGCCATGAAGACTTTAGAAGGCATTCACTCTCCAGAGAATCAGAAAAAATAGATGATACCAAGATGTAACAGCAGCAAATAGCAATTACCATCAGAAAATGGCAACAAAACAACAGTACTGTTCCTATGCAATTTTGTATTCTTCTTATCACAACATGGATTTTTCAGTTTGTATGAGCCAATACACTTGAATTTTCCACTATATTGATATCAGGATATTCCAAACCTAAAAATATCATTTGGGTAATAAGGAAAACATACCACTTATTCTATAAGTTCAATTTGATTTCATTTCTCAAAAACTCCCATATGAATGACTATATCATTCTCTTAAAAGAATGAGAAACTTTTGAAGGAACAAGTCTTCAGCTGAACACTTTCTATGGGAACTTTGTCATCTGGATAAGGACACTCAACTTTTTCTTTCTTCTCTGGCAGCAATTCACAAGGCTTAGGATACACATTGCTTGTGACACCCTCAATATCAGTGCAATTCCATTGCAATTTCTTGTCACCACTATGGATAGTGACATTAGAAATGCAGATTCCTGTGAAAGGATCATTAGCAATTCCGTCAAGTCTTGCAGAATATGTTACATTATCTGCAAAGACATCTCTGTAGTTTATTCCAGTAATGTTGGGAAGTGCTTTGGGATCAAAATCAGGGTCAGGGTGTGAGCCATAAGAACCTGTCATCCAAAACACATACTTCATGGTGTTCAAGTTCATTCCTTTAACAAATATGTCTTTCACATATGCACCTCTTCCAACTGCAGTTTTTATTCTAACTGCTGATTCAGTGTTGATAGCTTTAAGGTCTTCAGCTCTGACATCTTGGATTCCACCAGACATTTCACTGCCTAAAGCAATCATAGCACTATCTGGGGATACACATTCAAGCCTTCTGATTATTATGTGTTGGCTTGGCATTCCAAATTTTATTCCATACTCATCCCACCCACTTTTTATTGCTATACAATCATCACCAGAGACAATATAGCAATCTTCAATCCTTGTGTTGGTACAAGAATCTGCAAAAATGATAAGTTAAAATTCACTTCTTAACATGATATTGTATCGTTTATATTCTCTTAAACCTTTTTCCTTTTTATTTGTTCATCTTCTGTTTATAATCACCTGGATTTATTCCATCTGTGTTAGGAGAGTCAACAGGAGCAAGAATGGTCAGTCCTTGAATTATGATGTCACTGTAGAGACATGGGTGATAAGAACAACAGAAAATATTGTGCATTAAGATTAAAGCATCAATACAAATGAAAATCATTGTGACACCTGCTGTAAATTGGATGGACAAACCAAGATGGAGAATTGATCAAAGTAAGATTTGATATCTGGATGTGATTAGAGAACATAATCTCAATAGTGTAAGGCCTGGTGAGTTTTAATTCACCCTTGTGGAACTTGTCCCACCAGTAATATCCTTGTCCATCAATTGTCCCATTGTAACCTTATCAACAAAAAAAAGTGACATGAAAAGTGATTTCCAATGACAAATGACCTTAACAAACTGGAATAGTTGTTTACCAGTGATTACTACATCGGTGAGGTTAGTTCCAAAAATGAGACTACTAAACCTTCCATCAGGAGCATCTCTTCCTCTGCCATATGATGGTAGAACAGGAAGTGTTGGCCACTCTGATTCATCCTGTCAATAAAAAACCATAGATTATGATGTCAAATGTAGCTTTAACTAATGCGCCAATAATTCATTGTTAGGAGAAAAGGTGAAAAGTAAGTGAAATGATATTAGGTGGCCAAATTCCAATAATGAACGGTAACAAATAACAACTGCTACCAGAAAGAAAATGACACCTTTTATTACCGAGACATATATATATTGAGCATGAAACTAGATGTTGATGGATGGTCTAATAGTAGTCTAATAATGAATAACACAATAGATTCATTAAACAACAAATCTCGATAGAATAAACTTACTATTTTAAGAAATGGACTTTAAGCTTAATTCAATCTTACAAAATCAGCTTGTGAGATGGGATTTTTATCCTCTTACGTGGTGGTGTAAACTCATCTTATATTTAGTGATATGGGATCTCCAATAATATCTTTGATTAGTGTATTTTTACACTATAAAATAGGGTGCACATGTGCGTGCAGAAACGAGATCATATTATGTATTTTTTAGTTATACAAAAATACAATTCTGTAACCTGTTTCGCATCTCAATAATTACATGATTGACCACATGTTATAACATGAAACCGTTAAATATTCTGATAACTAAAAAAAAGAAAGACGAAGAAAAATTTTTGATTCAGAAAAAGAAGAGGGTAGAATGAATAAAATACCTGAGATGCAAGGATGGTAGCTTCTTTGTGGAGAAAAAGGGTGAAATGGCTTGTGAGATTGAAGCTTCCGGTTAGCCATGTCCCTGGTGGCACAACAAGTAGAGCTCCACCATCAGATGCATAATGACTGAGGTTGCTAATTGCATATTGAAAGGCCTTGGTGTTAGATGTTTTTCCATCTCCAACACCACCAAAATCACTCAAAAATGCACTGTGTTTTCTACAGCTGATAGCAGGGTACTCAAGGCAATCCAATTCATTGCCTACTTTGCATTCAACAATCCTCACTCCTTGTAATCCCACCAACAAAACTGTGAAGATCACCCCAACAACCTGCACAATAAAACCAGATAACTCAAACACCAGTTTACTAATCCTTAATTCATTATTTTAAGGTTTCAAATTCTTATAGGTATGTTGAAAGAGGAGGATCACTGGAATGACAACACCAATAAAACATGAGTCCAACTCACATACAAAGGATTGACATCACCATCAACATAAAATCTTAAGGCAATGAGTTTATGCTTGTCTAAAACTAGTGTCAAGAAAACTTTCGATACAATCACTAGGACTAACCATACTCTAATACCATTTATGAGTCTTTCAAGAGAGAATCACAGAAATGACAATACCAGTGAAACCTAAGTCCAACTTACAAATAAGAAATTGATAACATCTTTGACCCAAAACTTTAAAACAGTGATTTTATGGGTCTTCTACCTGATAGGTGCTCAATTTTCTTATTTTTGTCCAACGTGAACTTAGAGTCACACTTGGAACTGATAAATTGAGATCACACTAACTTAGTTTTGGAGGTTTCCATGACTACTGTCAGTTCACGAGAGAACTCTAACCGCTGTTTAAAGCCTTGAAAAGTAATCTTTATATACAAAAGAATAAAGCAAAGGAAGAAGAGGGGTCCATGAACATGCAAACCCAGGAACCAAAATGATCAAAACACTGAAATACACTACGTTAGTTCAGAAAAAAACATTGTTTGTATATCAGAAAAGCTCAATGCACACACAGAAAATAACAATTACATAGGAGTCACTGAATTCTGGACACAGCTTCATAGTTTGACTGTGACTGTGAGGTTTGCTTCTGTTTAATATCTTTATTGGCACAGAAGACAAAGGGGTCATATTTAAAGAAAATGATTAGAATTAGTGGAGAAGAGATTGTAGGTGATGATGATGTATCTGAGGAGAGATTATCGGGGAATCTGAGGATCGTGGTTGAGATTCAATGCCACATTGTAGAATATAAGAAGTGTAGTTACGTGTTAGGAAACCACAGTATGGTCACATGTGATGGCAGTTACAGCAAAAGATGTTAACGTGTATGGGAATGTACCATGATGTCTTGCCATTTTTAAAAACCCTTTTTCCTTTCTGGGAAGATCTTGAACAGTTACTTATGCAACTATCATGATAGTTAGGATCACTTGTAGAAATTTTGCTCCATTGTTGACAGTTCTTTCAGAAAGTTCTTGCTCTTGGAACATTGCACGACTCTAATAATTAAGAACGTAGCACATGATATGATATGGCATAATTATGATTTGTAAGTTACATTATTCAAAAAGGCTAAACTTTAGGAAGAAGCATTACTATACTCTTGCGTCCAAAAAAGAAATAACAATGATGAAATCATTACAAAGAATCTCTGTGTCCATCATTTTTATGTGTATCATTCGAAAAAATGCATGTTAGCTATAATATATATTATGTGTTTGGATATTTTGTTTCATGGTGTCACTGGTTTGTGTTTGTTGATTTCAAAAAACGTTATGGTGTGTTTGGATGGAATATTTTAGTGAAGTAATTTATTTTTTTGAAGAATTTAGATTTTTTTATAATGAAATACTTTATTTTGATAGAGAAATTAAAAAACATTTAAAATGCATATATTTTGTTGAAGTATTTCAATTAGTTAAATTAAAAGAAATTCAAATACCCTAAAAAAACATGGAATTAAAATTCTTCTTACTCAACCTCACACTCTAGACTCAACCCCATACGTACCTGGCAAGCCCGACAACCATGACGGACTAGGTGTAACACCCCATTTAATTAATAAACATAATTAAAGGAAACGTCACAGTCAAATAATATAGCAGCGTAGTCTTGGAATTTAAATATAATTCCTTAAAGTTAACCGAGGCACACCACGATGCCAAAAACAAACTAGGTACAATATTCAACAGTAAACTAATGGGAATTTAAAAGATAGACTAGTACATGGACCATAGCCCTAAAATAAAGAGTTCAAAAACAGAAGCCTGTCCAATAACTAAGCAGCGGAACCGTCACCTCCCTGTTGATCCCGGGTGTTCCTCGCATCTGCTCACATCAACAAGTTGATGATCATCGCAAAAGAGAGAACTATATAGATGAAACACACAACAAACATACAGAAGGGTAAGCTAGAGCCAAACGAAATTTTATCATGCAATCAGATATACTTTCACAGTCAAATATACACACATCATCCAAGCATGTTATGACTTCCAAATGAATACACTAAGACTCGACTTGACTCATCCGGATATGTATAATTTAGTCAGATTCAGCGGATGCTTGTACCTGTGGTGGATGTATCTGCTCACCCCCGAGCTATGTGTTACAAGTATTGCAATGTCTCAATCCCCCACACACAAGGTTAGCCCTTTATGAGTTTCAGGCCTCCTACTACTCTCACCACAAGAGTCAGTCTCCTCTATGTGAGATTAATTGACTCCTTAGGGTGTCAGGATGCAACCTTACCTTGAATTCTTACCAAATTATATAGATGGGGCACCACCATGAACTCCCACTAACAGGAGTCATGGAATTATGTCCCGACCACTGAAGCACCACCATGAGGTCTCACCTAGAGGCTCATGGAATTACACACTGACACATACCAATCAAACTCAATCAATCAAGAAAGATTTATCATATATATATATATATATATATATATATATATATATCACATACCAGCTCTTTATAATCCATCTCTTTCATATTCCCAGTGAATCCATACCAACCCATTATTCTCAAACCATAAATGTGGAATTTCATCTCATGCCAATACCATGTCACTTTAATATCAACCATCTCATTTAAAACACATTCCAAGGATCACACTAAACTCATCATTCATCACCCATGAACCACAACACTCATGCTTAATCATTCAGGACATGCTTTAATACAATAATCCAACTATACATGTAACATACATCCAATAGCACAGAAGATAACAGAACAAGGATGCATCCTCGTTCAACTCTCGCCCAGGCTGAAGGTGCTCGCTCAGGCGGGAGGTTTCTCTCGCTTAGGCGGACTCTCCTCGCTTAGGCGAGAACTCGAGGAGTGGAAACAGTGGCTTCCTACGAGATCTCGCTTAGGCGAGCCCTCCTCGCCTAAGCGAGACTGCATCTCGCTCAAAACGGGGACTCGTCGCTTAAGCGACTTCTCGAGCAGGAAACCTGGACGAACCTCTCATAGTCTCGCCTAGGCGAGACAGGCTCGCTTGGGCGAGATTATCAGTTCTCGCCATTGTTCGCACCTGCATTAGTCGTACTTGCAGATTGAAAATACATAATAGAGCATTTCATTTAATCACTGCAACATAAACTTCACACACAAGCTCGAGGTACTCAAAAACAGGCAACCAAACTAACAGAAACATGATAACCCTAACTTCCCTTACCTGGAAAGAGCTACTAAGGGAGATCTTGGACATGAATAGATGTGCACCACAGCTCCTAAGGCAGTTCAGTGAGCTGAAGATGAAGACAGTGGAGTAAGGACAGATTACTACAGTTATCCGTAGTGGGAAACACAAAGTTCAATTGGCAAACAAAGGGTATGGATTGAAACAACTTACGCAGAGTGAAACGTGCTTGAGCTTGCTTGACCAAGAGCTAGGGACCAAACCCTAGCAGAGCTTTCCGTTGCGAAAAGGGGAGAGTTTGACGGCTGTGTTTTCTGTAAAGTGGAGTGAATGGATTATATTAGGGCAGATTAGGTCTGAATTTCCCATTGGGCCAGCCCTTAGGCCCAAAAGATTGGGGCAGCCCTAAAAATAAAAGGGTAAGGTAGAAGTGGACCTTACACTAGGCTGGCCAGACGATCCAGACAGATTAGAGGGGCCTACCAACACAAACGAATCGGACAGACCCGACGAACCAAATGGACCGGACGAGTTCGAAGTTTAAACTTGAAAACACGATAGTGGTAAGTGAATTCAATTATCTAGTGAGCTTTTGTAACATGCAACCAAAGTTTACAAAAAACCTATTTAACCTAGTCCACATTGTAGCACTTGTTATTATATGGGTAGTATATAAAATATAATACCCCTCATGTCTATTACAAGGAAGGATTTTGAAAAAGAAAATGGTCATTAATACAAGGTACTTTATAATTTTAATAATTTTATTTTTTATTTTTTCTTTATGTGTCCTCATTAAAGATATGGTCATATATATATATGTTGCTATTAAGTAATGAGAAGAAAATTTCAGAAATAGTAATTGACAATTATTATCTTTTCCTCATTAGACTCCAAAGATTAGTAAAAAAAATAAAATAAAAAAATAGATTAATTAATTATTTTTCTTTATGTGTATGATTTTGTCCAAAATGTTTTCCAAACATTAATGAAAAAAAATATAGAACAATTCATTATTTTTCTTTATTTGTCTGATTTTGTCCAGAATATCTTGTAAGGGGAAGGAGAATTGTTATTCGATGTATATAAGCCTTTAGTAAAAATTAAAAAAAGAAGAAGAAGACATACTTTGTTTTATATTTTATATTATTTTATTGTATTTTCAATATTTGGATATTAAAAGAATACATAAACTCAACGCATATATTACATAATTTTTTTTTTCTAATTGGTATTTATTGTATCCTTTAAATGTAGGTTAAGTTTTTAAAATTTTCAAATTTAAAATTGATTTTCTTACTTCCTAATACGAAAATAATCCACTTTTGTTCCTTGTTAGATACTAAAATTAATGATCACAATGTGTATGGCTCTTTTATTTTTATATTACAGGAACTAAAAACTGACTTCGGTAAGAAAAATATTGTATTTCTGAGTCTTGATCCTTCTCTACATTATTTTGTGAAAAACAGGGTGAACAAAAAGCCTGATGTTTTTTATCCAATTCACTTTTACTCTGATTCAATCCATTTAAAATTCATTTTAATGGATTTGGATTTCAATATAATTTACATTTTATATATTTTATGGATTGGATATCCATTCTCTAAATTAAAATTTTTAAAATGGATAATCCAAAAAATTCAATTCAAATTTTCAATTTAAATTTTTAGTTGGATTAAGGTAAATGTTGAGATAAACTAGGCTAAATTCAGATTCGGACGGGCCTTATTCAACGATCTATACAAACCGGGTAGACCCAATGACCAGAACGGGCTGGGCAGGCCTAAAGACACGAATGAGCTAAGCGGGCCCGACGAACCTGATAAGTCGGTCGAGCTTGACGACCCAAAAAAGTTGGGTGAGTCCGATGACCAAAACGGGCCAAGCGGGCCCAAAGACTCGAATGGACTGGGTTGGGCTGGCCCGACAATTCGAACAACCCGTGTCCGATAACCTATACGGACTGGGCAGGCTCGATGACCCTAATAGGCCTAGTGGACCCGACGACTCAGACAAGCTGAGTTGTGTTAGCTTAAGGACACAAATTTTAAAAAATTTAATTTAAATTTCTTTTATAAAAAATATATTCTGGATTGATCCAAATATTTAAATTAAATTTAAATCTTGATACAAATATTTGGATCTAGATTTTAAAAAAAAAATTAAATTAATTATACTGAAAAAGTGAATTTGGATTGAAAATATGATCCGATTATTTAGATCTAAAATGAGTGTAGGTCAGATCATTAAGAATTCATGAAGAGCGAATAACACCACCTTTCACTGTGGGTGCAACATTTAAATTCTCATTGAGTGTTTATCCATCTAGTATAACACAAAGTTAATATGCAATATAATAGAAAGAGTGTTGTTTTATTACTAGGGAAACACATGCATTATTATAATTTTATATTATAATATCTTATTTTAATGAATTAAAAGTCAGTATTTATAATTCATAATGTTAATAATTTATTTAAATTTAATATATGTATTAGATAAGTAATTTATGTTACACTTTTTTAATTTTAAAATATAATTAAAGATAAAATAAAAATATGAAATATATGCGGAAAATATTGCTATAGATTATATAGTAATAACTTTGTGTAAGTTAAAAAAAAAAAAAAAAAAAAATGATTGTTGCTTTAAGTGCAGCGAACTGTGTCTCATTTGTGGAAACCCAAACAAGAAGAATGTAATATCCATTTTAATTTTAAGCAAGCATTCTTATATAGCTTGTGGCTTTTCAAAAATTGAAAAAAAAAACTATAATTTTTTTTTTTAAATATTATACCTTGAACTTTAATTTTGCCTCCATAAATTTTATTTCTCTTATTACACATATCTTCCTTCATTTCATCTTCATTTTAATTTTATAAGAATATTTTACAGAAAAGGAAAAAAATAAACACGAAATATTATATAGTATTTCATTTAATTCTTAAAATTTACAGAAAATTTTTCAACAATTTATTTACTTTAGAACCAGCCATTTATTATTTCCATTTTCTTAAAAAATCCAAACATATAAAAAAATCATAAAAAATGTTTATTAAAAACACTTAAGTTAAGCTTCAATTAATTATAAAAAAAATTAAAGCTTGTAATATCTATGACAAAGTTTTGAGATTTAAAACAAAAAAATTTAAAGTCTCTATTAACCAAAGAATTGAAACATAGCAAAGTTTAGTATTTGCTTTTTCTTTTTAAGAATATGTTAACATACCTAAACCTTCGCTGTCTATGACCACATCTCAGATAACCAAAGCAAATGAGAGAGATCTTCAGAAGTAATTTTCTCAGATGTTAACATTTTATGCAAAAAGAAAAATCCTAATCAGTGAGTGTTATCCACGTTCAGATTGTGTACCAATGAGTCAAGTAATATCCTTACCCTACCCTACCCTTTCAGGTATCTGTAATTAATGGTGCTAAACCCCAAATGAGTGGCATGCATAGCTCAATGCCCCACAGAAAAGGACTAAGCAACTGTGACCAAATGAAATATAGGGGCAGGGCCAAAACCAAAGCCAAATTTTTAGGCACCAATTATTTCTTACACCACCACCACCTTTTATAGTCATCATCTTTTGAACTTCACCACACACAGAATAAACCTCAAAATAAGAAACCATTTGCAGAAATGTTTGCCACCACCACCTTTTCCTTATTACTGTTATTTCATGTTTATCATTGAAGTAAAGGATTTCATATATATGCAAGCAAAAAATATTTCATCAATTTATTTCACATTTCTGCTTTACATTGGTGATTCTTTGAAACAGCTAAGGATTTGTGACTAGCTTCTATGATGAACTGTTTTTGTATAATCTTGCTCTCCTACTTATCTCCTTCTCCAGCTCTTCTAGCCCTCCCACTTCTTCCACTTCCTGCATGCCATATTTAACATTTTCAGTCACATTAATGAAAAAATAATGATCAAAGTTTGAGGTATTCAACAAATATTAGTAATTCCAAGAAGAATCAAAAACTAAAACCTGAAATATAAATTCAAATGAATATATAAACAGACATGAACAAGAAGAAGAAACAAAATGCAGCATACCTTTGGTCCCATAAACAGCCCATACGGTACGCCATCAAATTTTTCTGAATGGTGAAGCTGAGATAAAGACAAGAACAACATCACGGGTATCAGAACATGAAAATGAACTGAACACAGATAAAAATAATAGAAAATATGGGTTTTCAGTGTAAAATTTGACCATAACATGAATTGTATAAGAGTAATATACTGTAATATTCAGAATGCTATTATTAGTATAATACTGATTAGTTTGACGTTAAATATGCATTAGAAAGTGAGAACACTTATTATTATAATAAAAAAGAAATGATTTTTTGTGCATAATGTTATCCTAATGATGATGATAATTACTTGGTGAGCAGAAGCCACTCTTCTGAAATAGGGCACGTTGGCAATGGGACCCACAGGGAATCTCTTATGAACCAAGCCATCGTGGACAAACATGTAGGCCATCCCAAAGACAGTAATTCCAAGACCCTGTTCATAGTTGAAGGTATCTCAGTAAAAGTGTTCATTTGACAACAAAGTCTCTGCAGTAATCATTGTTTAATGAAAACCCTTTTCCTGTGAAACTGTTAATTAGGAATTTCACCCCCAACCAAACTCTTCATTAAGATATAACAAAAAAGATTAATCTATTTGGTTTGAATTTTTGAGAATTCACTCACCGCACCGAAGCAAAGACCAGGGATGAGTCCCTTGTGAAAGAAACCGTAGGAAAGGAGAGCGATGGCAGGGACAGCATTGATTATGGCAAATACATCGTTCAGTTCGAAGGGTCCTTCTCTTGGTCGATGGTGGGACTGCAATTGAAGTAATAAAAATTGTTAGTTTGTGTTGAACAGATCTTGTAGTTTCTGGTCATTGGTTGCTGAGACATCACAAGGATTCACCAAAAAACCGAATCATTTGACACTTTGTGGTGCAAACAATTAGTAAAAACAGTGTGTTCAGAATGTTCATTTTTTATGGAAATTGGTCTGCCAAAATGTAAATACTGAGAAATAAACTCACTTGAATATGAGAACCAGAATTAACTAAACAAAGTACTTGAATAAATTGAGTTAAACAGTGAAGAAGAAACATGATGCAGAGGAAAGAAGATGAAAGAACTGAAAGCATACCTCATGCATGTGCCACAAGGAAGCATGCCAGAGAGCTTTATGAGCCCATCTAGCCCAAAACTCCATACCCACCTGAAAATCAGACATACCCAGTTGAATTCTCTGATCAAAATTCTCAAAAAACATACCCAATGATTCCCCAAATCATAAAAAAACTGACTGAATTGAAAATTGAAATCATAATCAGTGAAGAGGACTACTTACAGCAGCACCCACAGACAGAGCAAATGTGCCAAACATTTCAGACCAAGGCACTTCTCCACCCTACACAAAAACCAAACCCAATTTCACAACCAAATTATCTTCACATGCAAATCAACAATCATGCATGACACCAATGTCAAAGACACAGAAACGAAAAGTTCAAAACAGACAGCAACAGAATCACATTTATCTCGTTTGTCTGTAATTTTTTGCAACATCGGGATCACATGGAACATGCAACCATTTTTGAAACCTTGGGAAGAAGAGTAAGAAAAGGGGTCAAATTTTACCTCCATTTGCCACGCGAATCTGTAATAAACAGCAAACACTGCCATGGATGTGACCCCGAGGCTGGACATGACAGCAGCGACGAGGTAGGTGGACCTCTCAGACTCTTTTCTGGCCAATTTCGCCGCCAACTTTGGCGACAAGACTTGTGGAGGAGAAGGTGATGGCTGCTCCTGGTCCTCAATTTCCATGTGGGTGCTTTGTTTGGGGTCTTGCGTGAGGACACAGACGGTGAAAGGTGACAACTTTTGGGTGTTCAGGAAGGTTGTGTGGTGGGAAATTCTCAAGGGAGAGAAAGGGAGTGTGACTGGGATTGCTTTGGGAAAGTGAGGGAGGTGGTGGCGGAGGAAGGGCTTCAAGGTTATGGCGGCGGAGAGTCCTACCGCCATGGTTGAAGTGTGAAGGATTGAGGAGTGTGTGAGTGTGTGTGTGTGTCTGTGAGAGAAAGAGAAAGAGAGATTGAGAGAGGTATTTGTGTTGTGTGTGAAGAGGAAAGGTTTGAAGTGAAGGTTTTAAAAGGCGATGCACAGAGTCCACATTTTTTCTCTTTCGTTGTTTTGTTGTGTGGGGACACTGTAGAAAACAGAGAAAAATATTGGTGAAACGTGCTGACACAACCAATGGATAATTTTTCATTTTTTTAAACCTTAATTCACTAAATAAATCTTTTTATTTATAATCATTAAATATGTTTTCAAAATTTAGAATTAATTTTTAAAATTTTTTTTGACTAATTTAGTCTTCTATCTTTCAAAATATGATAATTTAATTTTTTTAACTCAATTTTATTAAGTTTATATGACGTTTTAAGCATATTTCATGATGATATTTAAATTATTTACCCCGTTTAACACATTTTCATTCTAATGTTAACTCAAATATTATCATAAAATGTGTTTAAAATGTCAAAATAAATTTAACAAAATTTGGTAAGTAGGACTAAATCCACGCATGATAAAAGACTAAATTAGTATAAAATTTTGAAAAGAAACTAATTTCAAAATTCACTTCGGGATCAAATACAAATTTAATCATATTTTTAACTATTCATTTCGTTTACTTACTTTTAAATGTGGTTGTTTATGATTCTTTAGAAAAAAATAAGAATATAATTCATTTTCTTAATTTTAATTACTGCTATTTAAGTATAACATGTTACATTTATATAATAAATATTTAATTATTACTGTAATAATAACCACGATGATGTGTAATATATATATATATATATATATATATATGATAGTTTTATTAACTTTTATAATAATTTTCATAAAAGAAAAAAAAACATCTTTACACGTTCAAATAACTATAGAACAGCGTACCGTACTATACAAAGTAAGGTTATTAGTTTGTAATGATAATTTTCTTTAAAACTATAATAACTATTATTTTTAATAAGTTGGATTTCCAATCAAATTATATAATAGTTAAAGTTTTTTACTAGAGAAATTTGATGTAAGAAAAAAAGAGAAGATGAATTTAAGTGGATTAGAAGGTGAAGTTTGTGTTCTTTTTAAAAACCTTAATAGTTGTTCAATTAAAGCAAGTTTCAGGGAGAGACAGATAGGAAGGAAGAGAAAGATTATTCTATTTTTCATCCTCTTTCCTATGCAATGATTTGAGGAGATATCACCCATATTATATCTATATCCTCAATTATTTGTCAATTTAATTATGATAATAATTAAATTTTTTTATAAATATTTTTTACTAAAATATGATATTTTAATTTATTCATTTTAATATTTTTTTCTAAAATAAATCCAACTTATCTAATTATAAATTTAAATTACTATTAAAATCAAGGACAAATTGGTAATCTTGTCTTTCTTTTCATTAAACTTACTTTTTAATTTATCACATGCATCAAATCACTCACAAATTTTCACAAACATTATTTTTAAATTCATTCACTTTCATCTCTGAATTCATAATCCCTAAAAGTGAACAATATAAACTTCATCATCTAACTCTCTCTCAAATCAATCTTCCAAAGTGAACATACATTTAGAGGTGAAAGTGAGTGAATTTAGAAGAAAAGCTTGAGAGCCACTAAGTGATTTGATTGATGTGATAGATTAAAATTTAAGTTTAATCAAAAGAAAAATAAGATTACCAAATTGTCCTTTATATTGAAAGTAATATAAAATTATTTAGATGAGTTAGATTTATTTTATACAAAATATTCAATTGAAGAAGTTGGAAAAAATAATAAAAATACAATAAAATTGCATATCAAAATTGATAAATAGTTTCTATTGTGAATTAGTATCTAAATTGGTCAATAAATATCAATGTTTTGATTTTCAATATAATTGATTTTTAAATTGATCTCTAATGGAGAAATTGATCTCTAAATTGGTTTATAAACCTCCTTTTTGTTACTAATATTAATCATTATTTAAACTTTTTTTATTATAATGATATATTGTTATTATTACATATTAATACATACTAATTAATAAATCTTAAATGCTAATAAAGGAATAAAAACATGACATATGAAAATAATAATGTTAAATATTAATATTTTTGTGTACTAATTAATTAGTATTTAATATTAATCATCAATATCTAGTACTTCTTATATGTGAAATTAAATATCTTATGTAATTTGTATTTGTAAGATTAATATTTATTAAATATGTTGTGTGGTTTTAGAATTTGTATTTAATAGGATTCTTTGACAAGATTATTCTGATTTTATTAATCATGATACTTATATATAAGAAAATTTAAGGTGGTGACAATGGATGGTTATATAAACTAAATTAGTGTGAAAAATAATTGCTTCAAGCAGATTATACGAAATTTACTCTTTCATATATTCTTGATTTTGTGATTTTGTGATTTTGTGTGAACAAGAGGCAGTATGACAAATGTATAATTTATTAGTTTAATTTAGTACAGACGTCTTCCATAAGTGGTGTATATTATTATTAATAATTTATGTATAAAATGAATGGTATAGTGTATATGTTGGAATGTGATGTATATGAATGGTATAGTGTATATGTTGGAATGTTGGAATGGGATGTTTGAAATGTTAGTTTTATAAATGGTTATGTTCTTTGAAAATATGCTAGTTTATCATGTGTTGTTTGATACGTGGTTTTCATCTACTATGATCATATGGTACATAAGAGCAAATGTTGTTGTATATGGGAGTCCTTAGCACTGAAGGGATTTGAGGAACGTATAGTTGTGTAAGTATCGTATATAAGAATATGTGTTTGATTCCTCTTAATGAGATGAAATTATATTTTGCAATTTTTTCCTCATAAAAAACTATAAGCACATTTTGAGACAGAACTGTCAATTTGACTCATTGTCGTGGGTCAGTCCTAACCCACCCTTAAATAAGCCTCATTTTAAGGGGCCACCAAATGAAGGAGCAAAAGAAAAAGCCTCCGTCCCTAAAGACCCCTCTCAAAAGTAGGTTAAGGTTAGGGCCAAGGTGGGTTTGGTCCCATTACAATATTTTAATTAACTCTTAAAAAAAATACCTTTAGTTTGGGTCAAAGGTTGAGCCAAATCATTTATAGCCCACCTAGGCCAAAATGGGCCGAATCGCCCAAAAATTGAGATGGACCATCTCAGACCAAAGGTTGAAATGAGTCATCTCGGATTGAAGGTTGAGACAGACCGACACGTGTTGAAGGTCGAGGCGTACCAACATGGGCCGACATGGGGTGAAGGTAAAAATGGTTTGTTCCGGTCGAAGTAGAGACGATCCGTTCCGATCGAAGGTTTAGATGAATCGTTCAAGCCAAAAGTCGAGATGGAACGTTCAAGTTGAAGGTCGAGATGGATCGTCCCAAGCTGAAGGTCAAGAAAGGCTGAAGGTCTATATGAGCCGACCCGAACCAAAGGTCCAGGCGGACAAAGTTATGCTAAAGGTCATGACGGATCGGTCTGGACAAATGATCGAGATAGACAGATCCAGATGAAGGTCAACACATGTGAACCTAGATTGAAAGTCAACTCGAGCTAAAGTTTTGATTTTCATATTTATAAGTCCAATCACATATTTAAAAAAAAATAATACTTTTTTTATGTTTAAAAAATCTCATAATTTATCCTGACCCATAAAATTTTTATGGACATTTTGGTCATGTGAGTTTTTTCAAGAAAAGATTTTTGGTCTATAGACTTTTTTTAATTCTGACCCATGTGATCAAGAAAAATGGACCAAATATAGAACTCTATTTTGAAATGTTTACTAAAATGTTTAGCATAATATAATTTTCTAATAAGAACGTTACATTTAGAAACTCTTCAAATCGATATATTACTTTAAATAAAAATTGACAGCGATTAGTGTAAGAACAAATATAAAAAGAAAATTAATATTATTTTGGAAATATAAAAACATAAATTAATTTATAATTTTTCCTTAGACCGGAAACATTGTAAACATAAATGAATAATGTTTGGGGTATTTTGGCAAAATTAGTTTGAGTTGATAAATTAGTTTCTAATGGATAAGTTAACTTATAGCTTATAAGTTTCTCATAAACTAATTTTTTTGAATTATAAATCTTAAGTAAAATTGGATGACAAATTGATCGGTAAATGTAAAAATGACATAAATGAATATCACTACATAAATCTTATTCTATAAACTAAAAAAGTGTTTTACATATAAAAATATATTACTATATAACTATAATTTTAAAATTTGTAAAATAATTATATTTTTATTAATTTTTTAATACTTTTATTTATTTTTTAAAAGTTATGAATTTTGTTATGTAAAGAAAATATTTTATTTAAATAAGTTGATTGAATGAGTATTAATTAAATTTAAATTGTTTCGATATTTTCGAAGCTTAATTTTTTAATTTTTCATTTTAAAACGTTGCATTGAATTTCCTTTTTATAATTTTTATTGTTTGTAATTTTTATACATTATCATGTAATGAAACATTACTTACATGTTAAATCTTTTTTAATTTAAACTACACAAAAAATATTTAAAATAATATAATAAGTAATTATTTATATTAAATTTAAATATATAATATTAATTAAGAATTAAAAATATATTTTGAATTACTTTAGTTGCTAAAAGAGAAAATAAAAAATTGTGTAGAATCAAAAGTTACGAATGACACTTATAAAATAATCAACACTACTTCCAACTTATAAATAAGAATGAAGAAAATAAAATATTATATCTTTTCAATAATTTCTAAAGTTCACTTTTTTATATAGATTAAAATAGCAATCAATATACTAGTTTTAAAGAAATATTAAAGTGTCTTAATTTTCTTAATAAACACCATATTTTTACCGAGTAATTAATTTAGATAAAAAAATATTTTAATTGAAAATTAAGAACCACAATAATGAATTATTTAAAGGATTAAAACTATCGAGATTGAGGGATGGTAAATTATTAATTTTTTATTATTTAATTCCTATAATTTATTAATTTATATATTTATTATTATTTACTAAATAATTATTAAATACTAGTAAATCAATAAGATACTACTAAACATATAAATTTTAAAAATTAATATTGAATACATTTTTTTATTTATAATCATCAATATTCAAGTTTTATAATATTATTATATACTAATACATCTTTTAAAAAAATACTAATACATTTATATATAGGGAGAGAAAGGGAAAGAAAGAGAAAGAATCATTGATTTAAATTTATAGAATACAAAGTCTTTTGAATGATCAATTTCTTTTAAAACATTTATAGCAATTTTCTTTATAGGGATATAGCACATGATATTTTTTTGAATACCCGAAAGAGTATTAAAAAATGATTATAGATAAGAAATATTAATAGAATATTTTAAAATGATTATAGAATAGAGTAGGCATATATGTGTGTATGTATATGTTAGTGTTTTCGAAATAATAACTTAAACTTTGGCTTTCGTAAGATAACTAAAAGCAATTAATATAGTACCAACCTAAAAGATGATGGAAGGAAAATAAGCGCTTTCAAAACGCCACCATGCACAACGCGTTTTAGAGATTTATCTTTACACGTTGCTATTATATAAACGTAAAACCTTTTGTTTCCACCAACTCAAACGTCAAAATCTAGAATTTTTGTGTCAACGGTGTAAGATTATCGTCAATTAATTGGTTAATTAAGTAATAATAATAACAAAAAGTATTAATTAAATTTTAAGTATTTATAATTGTATTTCTACTAAAAATTTATGTTGATTAAATGTTTGACAATAAGTTTGTGAAAACCACTATTACTTATGCAATAAGGACGTATACAAATATGTATTGGTTGTCAATAAAATCAGTATACGTATGAATACGTATTGTCTAACAATTTGTTTTATATGTTTAATTATTTTGTTGAAAAAAAATAATAATAAAGTTGATTTTATAGATTCATGGAACCTAGCTCCACTTGGAATGCAGTCCCAATAAAGAGAGGGTGTGCAGAAGGGTAGCAGAACTTCCAAAAGAACACAGTTTTGGCTTTTGAGTTTTGTCTTTTGGTTCGGAAAAGAGTGAAGAATGAATGGATTCAAACAAGAGATGTGGCTGCACACAAATTCATGTAACTTTGCATATGCCATCATCCTTCCACGTATGTGTTTCTTAATCAAGAAAACCACAAGATAAAGGAAAGGAATGAGTGTAAAAGTATGTGATGTTTTCATACCAATTATTAATCAATGTCTTACAACAATCATTTAATAATTTTATAATTAGTCTCCTGTGGTTGAATTTATTAGTTAATTATTTACAGGTTAAATTATTACCTTTATTTTCGTAGGAAAATCGTAAACAATTTTTTTTTTCAATTAGGTCTTTATCTCGAAAACTTTATTGTAATTAAGTTCTTTTCTTCGGTAATAAATTAATTGTGTTAATTATGTATCACGTATCAATATGTGGATTTTTTTATTTTTTTAATTATTTTTTATTTTTATTTTTTATATATATTTTTCTAAAAATAAAAAATTGTTGTCAAATTAACATTGTGACACGTAACAAAAATAGTGTGATGTGGCAGTAGTAATATCACATGTCACTATTGATGTGAAAAGTCTCAATGTAATATAGTTCCTGTATATTGCTTTAGTTTTAAAAATTGGAACCAAATTGAGAAAAAAATAACAAAATATATAGACTAAATTGAAAAACTTTCACATTCAATAATAACACGTGACACAATCACTGCTACATCATATTGTTTCTGTCACATGACATACTGTCAACTTGACACATGGTAATTTTTTTTTAATTATAAAAAAAAATTAAAAAAAACACGTGTTGATACGTGACACGTAATTAACTCTTAACTATGTTAATGTATTACTAAGGAAAAAAGACCTGATTGTAATAAGTTCTTCAAAAGAACCTAATTAATAAAAAAAAATACCTACTTGATAATCAAAATGGAGACCAATAAAATTATTTAACTTATATGAACACGTTTTTCACGTTTATGTGAATGCCGTGTTACTCTTGTGAAGTAATTTTTTAAGTGAGTCTCTTTTTGACACTGGTGTGGACATAATCATATTCTTATATATAGTCAAATTTGTAGTGTAATTTTGTAAATGAGTGCAGTTATGATGCATATGTGAACACATTCACTTTCTTGTGGGGAAATCTCTGGTGCAATTTTCTATTCAAGCTTCTTTTCACACCAATGTAGAAGTGATCACAATCAAGTGTTAGAACCGTTCGTACTTCAAAATAGATCTTAGTGCTTGAAGAAAATGCAAAACAGGTATTATATAAAAAGTTTCGTATTAAATAGAAACAAACATTTCAATATTTTAATTTAAAAATAGTGTGTTAATATGTTTTATATGATTCGACCATCACTCATTTCCTTTTCTCGTTTTCTTCACCGGTGAAAACGCACCAAACCCATGTTCCAAGTTTGAGGAAGAATACTAGGTATATTCGAGTTTAGGCTAAGAAAAATGAAATCCCAAAATTCATAATTAACAATAATAATAATGTATAAATTTACGTAGTTGACCCATTTGATTGTGATGGGCGTGATTGAACGCGTTTTGAGTCCACTATTAAGTCATTCACTCGGAGTGCCCTACGAGCTGACACGTGTCCCATATTCGTACGTGTGCATGTGCCACTTGGCCTTTTCCTAGGACTTTGACCCTACACCATTTCGTAGTGCTTGTAGTTTCAATCCCAATGTCTCCCACCATTTTTCCATTTTTATTCTTATTTTAATGTTTGGGGAAGCACTCACTAAATAATTAGGTCACACTTTAACCCATAAATAAATCATCGCCACGTGTCACACTCCCCCGTTTAACCTGCAAGAAAGAGGAAGACATGGGTCCATAGTTTACACTTTAACACGTCCTAATCACTAGAAAGTGTTTGCATGCACTCACTAATCGTTTACCATCATTGCTCACATACCTCTTCCAATACCATTCATAACTTGGTTTATCCCTTTGCTATTTCAAATATTTTCTTTCCTCAATCTAATTTATTAGTTTGCCTCTTATTTTAAAATAAGGGTTAAATATCTTTTTGGTCCCTCAAGTTTTCGCGAAATTTGGAATTAGTCCCTCATCAAAACTTTTGACCAATTTAGTCCTTCATCTTTCAAAATGCGTGAATTTAGTCCTTTTAACCAAATTTTGTTAAGTTTATCTGACGTTTCGAGCGCATTTCATGATAGTATTTAAGTTAACATTGAAGCAAAAATGTGTCAAACAGTATAAATAATTTAAACACTATCATGAAATGCGCTTGAAATGTCAGATAAACTTAACAAAATTTGGTTAAAAGGATTAAATTCACGCATTTTGAAAGATGAAGGACTAAATTGGTCAAAAGTTTTGATGAGGAACTAAACCCAAATTTCGCTCAAACATAAGGGATCAAAAACATATTTAACCCTTAAAATAATCATACTAACTACAAAGAAAAAATATATCACTTTACCAACTTCATCGATAGTTCTACATTAAAAAGTTTAAATTAATGACGATTTTTAAATATACCCTTTTCTTTTTATTATTCAAAGTGTTTTTTTATATCATATTTTTTTTTCAATGATGAAAATATAAGGAACAATAATTTTCACAGAAAATATGAAAAAAAATATATATAAAAACCAATATATTTTTTTAGGATTAAATATGTTTTAAATTTTAATAAACAAATTATTTTTAATAAAAAATTATATAATTTTTACGTACGTAATTTATTCGTAGGTACATTTTAAAAAAAATTATATTTTTTTATGAAATTTATATTTTATATATAATATTGTAGATAATGTTTCGAATGAAAAAATTTCGGAAAAGTCTATCATGCCTACCTACGAAATTATATATGAAATTTTCGTATGTAATTTATTTTTTTATTACCCACGATCATTAATATTATTTATAAAAATTTTTCGTAGATAAATTGAAAGTACTTTTGAAAAAAATTTGATAGATAATTTTTCGTAGATAATAGCTAGTTTTCTTGTAGTGTATAAATTTGGATATCAAGTTGAAATTCATTCATGTTCTTTGATATATTTTGATTTTCAAATTTCATAGATAAATGAATATATTCATTTTAATCCAACAATGTCAACATTTTTTACATATTAAATTAAACTGTGTTTATATAGTAATATTTGAGTTGAAATGTATCAAATAGTATAAATAGATCAAACGCCAACTTCAAACATTATTTAACATATGAAAAATGTTTCACACGAAATTTGTTTAGAAAGACTATATATGCTTATTTTTATAATTTGAAGATAAATTTGTATCAAAATTTGAAATTTGAAAAAATTTTAATTTTTCCTCCAAGTTTAGAAATTAAAAAACATATTTAATCCTTTTTTTATAAACTTTTTTCACTGAAGAGTAAAAAACAAAAAACGAAAAAAAAAAGAATACAATATTATATATATATATATATAATTCAAATTCAAATAATTTTAAAAGTTAAAAAAATATTTTAAACATTAATTTTATATTTTTTAAATATATATGAAAATTTACCACAAACTTTCCTCTCACTTTCTATGTATTTCTTTTTCAATTCAAACAATTTAATTTCTCTTTTTTTCTTTTTCATTTCTTTCCTTTTTCACTCCTTCGGCTCACTCTCTCATCCATACATATCCTTAAAAAGAAAAAGCTTTCAATCCAAAATAAATATATTATTTCAACAAATTTGAGATCAAAACATTTAAAAATAGTATTGAAAAAAAAAGGTATATTTAAAATAATATTATGAATGTTTTTCATATTTTAAAGACGATTAAAACCAAAATTTTGTATATGAATAATTTTATTAGTTAAATTCAATTTAACACATAAAGTATCTCCAAAGACTATTTGTAATAAGCTGAATAATTTTGTTAAGCAAATCTCTTCAGCAATATTCTAAAGTAAAAGGAGAATTTTTATTGACTTTTACTCAATCAAATTATGGGTTCATCATTTAATTATCAGTGAAATACTTTACAATTATCTCATCAAGGGAGAAAAAATTAATGCAACTTCTTCTACACTCCAATGATGAATTGTTGCTTAAGTACATATAAACATTTAAGCAACATTCTATCTATATAATAAGAGAGATAATTAATACAACATTTTTCTTGATTGAGTGATGAATTGTCACTTTCATTTATCACTTGAGTGATACTTTGAACAAGAAAGTATTATAACATAAATCAATTTTGGCTAACATATATTGTTTTAATCGAATGACCAACTCGTTGCTTGAGCAATATTTATAGAAAATTCTCTAAAAAATATTGTAAAAATAATCAAAATAAAATATTTTACAATATCAAACATTTCCATATCGATTTTATGAAAGCAAAATTTAATTTGGTATAATTCATATCAGTAATTTTAACTTGTCTAAACCATTAATATTTTATTTAAAAGTATAATTTGTATTACACACAATTAAAAGCAAAACAAAATATCATATTCCGAACATTTTTTTTTATCACTAATATCATTCAATCTAAACCACAAAATAAAATTTTAGCTTTATTAATGCATCATATTTACACATTTTACTAATACTAACTAGTAAATATATAGCTGTAAATCTAAGTTTATCATTCAAACAAAATTCCAACAATCTCAATATAATTATAATGTTTAACTTTTTAAATGATGAATCTTCTTAAAGCGTAAATGATTTTCTTACTTAACACAATCTTAGAATAGTTTATCTTATCTATTAATGACTAGATTCTTCAAGAAGGTTACTGTACGTCTTAAGAAGAAAATGAATTGGTAAACATAATAGTTGATTGTGATAAATTTATGACCAATTACATATCTTAAATATAGTAATTAATTATCTTAATCAAAATTTATTGATCACAAATTTCGCAAGTGATCAATTCTTCAAAAAAAAAAAATGTTCAAAATGCTTTCAAAAAAAGGTTTAGGGTTGTGTGAATTAACCATAATAGATTATCTCATCACTAATGTAAAATGTTTTCAAACTTCTTTAAAAAAGGAAAGCAACTATACATTGTTTCCAAACTACACTCTTTTCAAATACTTCCGAAAGTTTTATAGTTTTATTTTTTTTTTTTTAAATAAGAGTTCTTGAAGAATACACTTTTACACATTTTGAAGAAACTTTATTGCTCAAGTTCATTAATTCAGATTTGAGAATGCATTTTTAATCTCATCATTTTTAATGGCAAACTCACACGCTTCCGCATTTTTTTAATTCATGAATTAGATTAAGGGTTATTAAAGATTAATATACGATTTTGTTACGCATTTGAAATTTCTATAAGTAAAAGCATGTGCTTAGATACAATTATTATAGGTTAAGTATTTTTTTTCTTCGACTAGTATTTGAGTTAACCCATATTCAATTAATGTGTTTTTTAAAATTTTGAAATTTGAGTTTCTTACATCTATCAACATTATATGAATATGTATAAAGCGAATTAAAAACCGTAGTTTCCAAATTCATGATGAAATTTATTTTAATTCTTTTTTATTTTTATCTTTTTCCTCGGATTTGATACACAAGGATTCAAATTGTCGTAGTTAATTGTTGAATGGAATCAATATAAAAATTTGTGTACATTTTTTCTTTTCATCTTCGTTATGTTATCTTGGTTTATGTAGCTTAAATGAAAGATAATTTTATATAAAACTATGTATAACAGAAATTTTCAAAACTAGTAAGATCTAGTAATTGAGTAGGGTTGGTCTCATTCACCATGAAAGTTAGAAAATAAAAGAAAAAAATACAAAATAATGTAAACCAGTCAACTGAATCACATGCAAGGTCATTGCAAGTTACTTTCCTAGGGTTTTAAAGTGACTGTATTTTATTTTTTTGGCTCTTTCACTCAAACCTAACCTTATTGTTTGTTGGGTTCTTTACGAACTGAGAAACGTGCAAGCTATATATAGCGTGTACCTGTCTGGTTTCTTCCTTTGTCTTTCTTCCAATTAAGAAAAGCAACATTCTCATTGGTCTATTGTTACACAAACATCCACAAAGCAAAAGAAAAAATGGTTACAAATGCAACGAAGAAAACATAGAAAAACAGACCAACTTTTCCTAACTTCTTTAGTGGTGTTCCCTGCTAATTCATACCTGTCAAATTTAGAGAAACATGCAAGAAATTGCTTATACCAGATATTTTCAACTTTTTTTAACGTGATTTTTTAAACCAAGCTCAAGATTATACAATCAGCTTCTAATAATAATAAATAATTTAAAATATTTTTGGATACCTTTCTATACAAACTTTTGATAAAATTGAATCTTTTTTTGGTAAGTTAAATTAACTTATAGCTTAGTTAAGTATTTCTTTGAAAAATTATGTGAGAAAAACGTATATAAATTAGTTTATAAATTAATTGAACTTGTACAAAAATCATTTCTTATAAAATGTTGTTTTTCTCATCTTAGAAACATGCACTGTTTCTTCTCATCTTCACTTCTATAAATATCTGTAGAGAAAAACTTTTTTATATATATCACAATAAGATGGCATACAGATTTGTTTTTATGTAAATATTGACCAAAATCTCAACGCTTATTATTCGTATAATTAGGTGTTATAATAATTATGTTATAATTATCAATTACAGGTATAGATACAGTTTAGACTTGAAATGTTCAACGTACATCAATAAAAGGACAAGGAAACGTAAACTAACAATGCACCAAAAAACCAAAAAAAACACAAAAATCTGACAGAGACATGCAGCAGAATACAACCTAATACCTATTAATATTTGATTTAAAAGTATTATCCACTTCATAACAAGTATAAAGGAAGAAAAGTCATAAGATACTTAAACTAGATAAATATGCAATTCTAAAAAACTATATTAAGAGTGGGAAACATAATATACGAAATATGTTACTAAAGTAATCATTTTACATATATAAATATATCTCATATTAAAACATAAAAATCTAACCAAAATCATATGAATTTCATATTAGAAAACTTCAACATGATAAGTGAATATATAAGCATATTTTGCTATTTAAAGTTTATAATAATTACTTAAAAAGTTATGTTTAAGGTTATTTATCATGCGAAAACATTAATCACTCCCGTCTCCCCCTTTCTCACTCTATTATATTTATAAAATATATAATTATAACATTATTAAAAAAATTATACTACTGTTATCTTGAGATTATTATTATATATTACATTAATTGTTCTTTTATATTTCATCTAAATTAAATATACAGAATACATATGTGTCCAAGAAGTTTTCTGGACACATATTCTAGTTAACTATTTTTTTCAGTGAAATCTTATATTTTAACCACATTTTTCAAATGTAAATTTCAGTGTAAGAAAAAATAAATAAAAAACGCTAATGATAAAAAATTTTGTTAAAATATTCAGAATAATGTTTCTCATATATATACTGTTCTTTTAACTACTTCCTTTTATCAATAAAAAGCATGTCATACCAAGAAGCAATGCAAAAAATGTTAAAAAATAATTAAATATACGTACACTCTAAAAATATTTAATCAATTCTTTTGCAAAATTATTAACCATATATAAGATGATAAACTCATAAGTTCAAGACAAAAAATTACACATTTAAAAAAAATGGAAAATGACTAGTATCAAAATTTGGAATTTTTTTCATCATTAGGAATATAACACATAGCAGAGTTTTATTAAAAACCACTTATTATGTTTAAACAACTGACGTAGACCCTAACACCAACACCAACACCAAATTCAGCATCTAACAATATTTATTTATTAAGTTTAAATTAAAAAATGTATAACAAAGAAAATAACATACAATTGTAAAACCAATGATTATTAAATTATAGAATCCTCAACCTAATTAAGACGTCATAGTTCAAGAAGACGTTTAACATAAGTTTTTAATAAAAAATAAATAACATAAAATATAAAATGTTGAGAGTGACTTATACATTTCTTTAGTTCTCAAAAAACTGTACATGGATAAAATGTGGATGTTGGTCAATATGGAACAGTGATAACAACAGATACCAGCCACAACAGTTATACTAGGTGTTGCAATTGCAAGATTTTGGTAGTTAATTTCAGGTACCAATTTTTAATGATAAATTAGCATTCTTCCATGGTTGGTGGTAGCTTTTTTTGTCACTACCCAATAACAAATATTTTATTCTTCCATGCCTTTCTTCATGCATTGTCACGAGCCTCTTCATATTGTTTGAGCAATTTTTTTTAAATGATATTGGCACTGAACTTTCTATACCTATATATACATAACACGTGTTGATATATGAATGAAAAAGTCAAAAAGTTGAAAAAGCTAAACAAATTATTGCTATCTATGCATAGATGTGAATCAATAATAAGGATTAAGTTGTGTTATTATAAGAAAAAAGGAAACACGTATTCATATTCCCCTTTCCTTTTGATTAATTATTAATTGATTGATTATGAGTGGATAGAGTAAAATAAATTATCAACAAGAATGTTTAGGGTTACTCAAATTAGAAAGGGTATAATTTTTTTGTGTTCTTCTATTATGTAATTAGAAATTTTCTTACAACATTATTTATTGTTTGACTAATCAGGTAATGAATCTAATTAGTTATATCAGCTTAGTGTTAATTAGTTCATATATAAGGAGTTATATATGAGTGAGAGAAATTTTTTACTTATTTGTTGATGAGTGAGAAAAATTTTCTGAAATTAATTATTGTGATTTTTTTTCATTATTATCTTAAGATTATTAATTTATTATAGTAAAATTTCTTTAAATTATTAGTAATTGATATTGAAGAATGAATGTTGAAAATAATCCATTGAATATGTGTTCATCAATAAATTTATAGAAATAGAAAACAAGACTACCATATGCACTATAAAGAGAAATATATACTAATTGACATATTTTGACTGTGTTCTGATATATTTTAACTAAAATATTTAAAAAATAAAAACTTATAAAATAACATTTTTAAATAAAGTAGAATTTTTGTTAGTATTTTATATATTTTTCTCTAAAATAATATGAAAAACACACTAACACGCACAGTGAAAATAATAGTGAAATTGAGACGAGGGAGAGGAAAATTTTAATTTGTATTTGTTTGACAAGGAACACTGAAAAAAAAATTAAATATTTCCATATAGGAGAAAATTGTGAGACTCAAAAGGAAATATTTCCATGATAGTTTTACTACAAAACTATCGCTTAATAGTTGTGAACATCATAAGTTTTTGTTTCAACTATAATTGATTATTTTTAGTTTACAATACATTATTCTATAATTTATTGTTAGACCATCAATTATTATTATTAATTATTATGTGTAATCTCACTCCTCACTTTTCTTTTCATTCTAAACCAAACAAAGTACAAGTAAATTTCAATATTTCTTTTTCTCAATTTCAATCATATTTCTCTCAATTAAAAAATTCATCCATTTTTTTCTTTACTTTTTCTATTTTCATCCATAATATTTTGCTCTATTGTGTCAAATAAGAGAACTGGGTGAATTTGGTTTATTTTTGAGTAATTTGCTGTGAATCAACCTAGTTAATTCAGTTTTATGTTTCTTAAAACAAATTTGATTTTGATGATTATTTTAGAAGCAAATATTTGTTTTTCTTGCTATATATAATCATGTTAACTGTAGGTGAGAATTCTTTTAGCCTAAAATCTATTCTGGATTTTTTGTGTTATCTTTTTAGTGTATTTTTAAAAATGTACTAATTTTGATATATTTAAATGGTTTTTAATATATTTTAAAATATTAACTTTAGTGTATTCTGAAGATAAAAATAAAAGGATAATATAAAATTAATAGATAATTCAAATTCTTAGTTAGATGTTAATCTGTGAAGTAGCGTGCAAATATAATTTCTGTTGGCTTTTGTGAAATATGTGGAGACCTGTATTAAGCGTATGTCTAGGACTCGGGTGTCAATGGGCTTTCTGGACCCAATATTCGGCCTTGTGCCCAAAATAAAGGCCTTGCTATTCCAAACTTCTGTGTTTCTTAGCTTCACCCCTACATATTTATTTAAGAAAGGATTAAATATTTGTTATCCTAATTTTTGTCAAGCTTTTGTTAAAGGTTAAAATACTTTTTTGGTACCGATTTTTGTCAAGTTTTTTCAAATAAGTCCTAATTTTGGTTTTGTATTAAAATATGTCCTAATTTTCGTCAATTTTGTTCAATTGGGTCCTTTTTTGTTAACACTGTTTAAATCATTAACGGTCATGAACAATGTTTAAATCATTCGTGGTTTTTTTGAATATTTTGATTTTTTTTTAAATTTTTTTAAATTTTTTTAAATTTTTTTAAAATTTTTAAAATGTACACGTGTCACCACGTGTCAACCTAGTAGCGTGCCACGTGTCACTTCGTGGTTTTTTGAATTTTTTTATTTTTTTTTATTTTTTTATTTTTTTTTAAATGTCTATGTTTTAACCCAGTAGCGTGCCACGTGTCAAAGTCAATGTTCTATATTCAATTTGGTCCCTATATTTGTTATTTTTGTTCAATTTAGTCCCAATTTTTGGTAACATTAACCAATTTAGTCCCTATCAAAGTTATATCAAAGTTATAATGATGTGAATTTTAATATATTATATAAAAATATTTAATAAAAAATGTGAATTTTAATATAAAAATTAAATTTGATTTCAATTTGAAGATGGACCAAATTGGTTAATGTTAACAAAATTTGAGACTAAATTGAACAAAAATAACAAATATAGAGACCAAATTGAATATAGAACATTGACTTTGACACATGGCACGCTACTGGGTTGACACGTGGACATTTAAAAAAATTTTAGAAAAAATTATAATAAAAATCAAAAAATTAAAAAAAATTAAAAAAAAAACACGAAGTGACACGTGGCACGCTACTAGGTTGACACGTGTACATTTTAAAAAAATTAAAAAAATTAAAATGAAAATATTAAAAAATTAAAAAAAACCACGAAGTGACATGTGGCAGTCACTGTTCATGGTCGTTAATGATTTAAACGGTGTTAGCAAAAAAGACCCAATTGAACAAAATTGACGAAAATTGGGACCTATTTGAACACAAAACCAAAATTAGGACTTATTTGAAAAAACTTGACCAAAATTAGGTCCAAAAATGTATTTTAACCTTTGTTAAGTGAGTCCTAATTTTATTTGTGTTTAAATAAGTCTCAACTTTTCTCAATTTTGTTCAATTTGATCTTTTTTTGCTAATACAATTTAAATTATTAAGAGTAATGAATAATTATCGTCACGTATCGCTTCATGATTTTTTTTTTAAATATTTTTTTAATCCTTTTTAAATGTCCACGTGTCAACTCAACAACGTGCCACATGTCAGAGTTAATGTTTTATATTCAATTTGGACTTTATATTCGTTATTTTAGTTCAATTTAGTCCCAATTTTTTTTTAAATGAAGCAATTTTTTCCCTTTTCAAAATGAGACCAAATTTATTTTTTATAATAAAATTCATATTTTTTATTAAATATTTTTGTTTAGGGTTACAATTAGTTTAAAATTATAACGAAAATTTAAAGGATAAAGACTAATTTTAAGATTTATATCAATGATGTTAGTTCTCATACTTAAGATTTTAGTTCTAATTTTAAACTAATTATAACCTAAACCCAAAAATATTTAATAAAATTGTGAATTTTAACAAAAAAACATCATTATAACTATTATATAAAAATTAAATTTGGTCTCAATTTCGATAGGGACAAAATTACTCAATTTTAAACAAAAATTGGGACTAAATTCAATAAAAATAACAAATATAGGGACTCAATTGAATATAAAACATTGACTCTGACACGTGGTACACTATTGTGTTGACACGTGAACATTGAAAATAAATTTTAAAAAAATAAAAATTAATAAAATCACGAAGTAACACTTGATAATTATTGTTTATTACCTTACCATCAATCAATTAAACAATGTTAGCAAAAAATGATCAAATTGAACAAAATTAACAAAAATATGGACCTATTTGAACACAAAAACAAAATTATGACTAATTTGACAAAACTTGACGAAAATTGTGACCAAAAAGGTATTTTAACCTTTAAGAAAAGGTTAGAAAATTCTACCACAAAGACTCGTTTATATTATGTTAAATAATTACAAAAGCGACTATTTATTATTATTATTATGATAAGTTAAATATATTTTTAATTTTTAACTTTAAAGCGAAATTAGAATTTATCTACTCCAAAATTTTAATATATTTGAGTCCTTAAACTTTAAAAATGAATGAATATATTTCTTTTAATCCAACAACAATATTTTGTTTACATGTTAAACTACATTTCAAACTAACATTTGAGATAAAATGTACCATACGGTGTAAATATTTTAAACGTTAGTCTAAAATGCAAATTGAAATGTTAAAAAAAAAAATTAAAACAGTTAGGTTAAAATGAAAGTATCTATTTATTTTTAAAGTTTGAAGATAAAATTTTATCCAAGTTTTAGATATGAAAGAATTTTAATTCCAAATCCAAGTTTAAAGACTAAAAACATATTTAACCTTATTATTAATATTATTATATTATTTTCAATAATTGTAATATCAGTATTGTTTGAATGTGTCTCAAATCGTTCTTACACCATACTTATAAAAAGGAATTTGTGTATGTTTTTTTAATTAAAAAAACAAAAGTATTATAGTTTTCACTTAAAATACATCTCTCAAAATTGAAAATTTTAAATAAAATCTATACAAAAATATAAAAAGAAAATGGAAATTGTTAAAATAGTAAAAATATATTTAATGGTACAAACCGTTTGAATGATGTGACATAAAAACCTAAATTTTAGGCTATTGTAATCACTCTTGAACTTTTAAGCAATAAATGTTTAGTGTTGAGAAAACTCCACTCCTATTACCTTTTGAGAGTCAATTGAGCTAGAGGATTGAAACATCTCCTCTAGCCACCTTCCTCTATCTTCTCTAAGATAGAATCCATTTATGACCTTTCACTCACATTGTCGAGAGCATCCCTCATCTTTCACCTAGCTTCCGCCAACCATCACTCACCATGGAGTTCTCTTCTTCACCTTCATGCAAAGGGGCTCCACCATTGGACCAAGATGATCTCGTCCTGAGCATGCTCATCTATCATATATATACTAACACAAAAGGTCCAGATAGAAAAGGACTATCGATACTTGAAAAAATATTCTCTTACATGAGGATCTACCAAATTGTACTCCCCTATTAGGGACAAATCATTCACGACCCATTCTATGGTGGAATAATCTCAAATCTTCCCACCAACATCATCACTATTACTTGATACACTCGTCGAAGACCTCACCCTTTCCTCATGCCTATGTGCCTTCTCGGTGTTACTTGATGACATACTAGAGGTACTGGACGAAGACATAGTTGAATAAACGAAACAATGGAAAGCTTTCCACCATAATATTTCAGCTTTTAGTAGTGCAAATAGCCACAAATATTGAAATGAGGCCATATTTATAGCCACTAGGGGCACCCCTTCACTTGACTCCACTTCATCGTCAATCATTAGATCTTACCTCATCCAATGGTCGCAACCCCAGACTGTTGCCATTCTCGAGTAACGACTCTTTCTGACATCTATCAGACCTATCAATCAAGTATATTTGTCGTTGCCTTTCTCGAGGTTGGGGCTACTATACTTGTAAGGGCCAAGATAGTCAAATAATACAATTTTCTTTGCAAAACAAGACTCTCATATTCGAAACATGTCGAGTTTAGGGGGCTAATGTGTCATGTATGACTGAGATGATCTTGTCAACCTAGAACAACATCATGTTGGCAAGACATTTTGACCATAATGACTAGACTATCAAAGACGAAGTTATATCCACAACATCCTGGTCATAACAATAACTCACCTCAACCGTGACGTGACTAAATGCAAGATGAGGATTAAGCATGACTCACAAGGTAATTATTACGTATTTATTTTAGCATTTATTATTATCTTACACACACATCTGACCTAGGCGTTGTAGTTTCTTTAAAGGTACCACCCCCACCCAAATGTTGGAGACATCTTAGACTACCTCAGTGTACGAAGAAATACATCCTGAATTGAAGGAAGGAGACTCATAAGTGTTTCTCATAGGATCAATAATATATTTTTTTTAACAACAATAACAAATAAATTAAAGAGAGACAATAGGATTATCCCAACCCATATAAAAAACAAAAGAAGAGAAAAAGAAAAAAAAAAAAAAAAAAAAAAAAAAAAAAAAAAAAAAGAAAAAAAAAGAAAAACTAAAAAGAACACTTACCACTTCGACGTTGAGCGGTGGCACAACGAAGAATGGAGGTCCTCACGAACTATTTTAGCAACAGTGACGGAGAGTGAAGACCTCTTGGGCGACGACTTTCACAACGAAGACGAAGATGGAGAAAGAAGAAGAAGAAATTGTGTTTCACAAAGAAGAAGACTTGTGCAATTTTTGCAAAATTTAATTCTAAACAAAGTTTTAGGCCCCAGTTATTAGAAAAATCAAAGCATAAAAGGTGTATAGGCTTTAATTTTATTAATAACTAAAGCCTATACATTTGTGCTAAAATAAAATAATTTAAAAAAAGAGTGGTAATTTTGAAATTTTTGCAAATTTATTGGCTTCAATTCTGCAACAACCGAAACATATAAGGTTTATAGGCCTCAATTTTATAGCAACCAAAGCCTATACATCTGCTCTAAAATAAAATAATTACAAAAAACGAAAAATTTGAAATTTTCGCGAACTTATAGGTTTGGATTCCTTAGCAACCGAAGCATATAATTGAATATGATTCAATTACACCAACAACTAAGACTTATAAGTTCATGAAAACTTAAAAATTGTCACCACATTTTTATATATTTCATTTGCTTTAAAATAGAAACATATCATCGGGGATAAAAAGTCAAAACTGCACTAATACATCTATCAAAAAGGATAATCAAATGAGTATTTTCTTCATACTACTCTAAAATGTGTCTCTCTAAGTGCAATATACTTATAGAAAACAATGTCTGCACCTTGTTCCTTGATCAAAACCCTCGTCTTAATTTTTCATGGGTCAAAATTATTATTCTCATTGAGCTTTTCTATCATAAAATTCATACATGCATCAATATTTATTACATAAAATAATTATTTAACATTTAATAGTTAATTATTCTCGTATAATACTAAGGATCAAAGTGAAATTTTTTAATTTTACCACTTAATATAACAACAAAATGAAATAGGAACTATACCTTTCTACGTGGAGATAAATAAATAAGATAAAGAAATAAAATAACATATAGGCCACTCATTTAAAAATAAAATAAACGATAAATATTCAATAAAAAAATTATAAATTTTAATTAATCAATATACCAACAAAATTTAACGGATACCGAAGTGAAAATACTCATTTAAACTTGTAATTAAGTTTTTTTTTTTAATTCATGAAAAGAGCAGAAGATGGGTGGTTTAAAAATAATCGTTTTAAGCCTATAAGTTCTTTCATATGTTCTTTCTTAATATTTGTATCTAGCATAATATTAATTTGTATGATCTAATAATTAATCATCATATATCATTTCAATGGGTTAAATATGTTTTTGGTTCTTTAACGTTATTTAAAATTGGAATTAATCATTTTTTAAAACTTTGAGACAATTTAATTCTTCAACTTTAGAAATGAGTGGATTTAGTCTTCAAAATGAAATGACGTTAAAATTATGTTAAGTTGTGTTGCAACGTTCTATCATAAAGTGTGATGTTTGGACACGTCATCATATATGTGTCAATTTGAATAATGTTCATAATCTTCACATATCGTGCAGTGGTTGTTACCTCTCTAATCAAACCAACCTCTTTAATCAAACGATTGCGCTATGTATGTTTTATGAAGAGCATCGCCAGCGACATTGGTCAGAGCTAGGGCAGCCACCAGTGTCGTTGTGACTGCAACCAACACTATATATGCACCCAAATGTGAGTCCAGGGTTTACTCTATGAAAAACACATGAGACTCATGTAAACTTATTCCTTTAAGTCCCCAGGAAGACATTTTCAACATCTAATTAAAATAGAGGCCAATCTCGATTCGTAGCAATAGAGATCTACATAAGAACATCAAAATTTTCACTGCAATGCCTTAATTTCTCACGACCAATTGGTTGTTTTAATTGTTTCATTTGGTCTAACTTTGCTTTAAATGCATTTGAAAGAATATATGCAGGAAGGACAAAATAGGAAAGAGTAGTGAGAAAAAACTGAATCATACATGTATGATGACATGTCCAAATATCAAACATCATGTTTCATACCATGATGGAACGTCAATACGCAACTTAACAAAATTTTAACATTGTTTCATTTCGATGACTAAATCTACTTATTTATGAAATTAACGGAATAAATTGTCTCAAAAATTTAAAGAAAGACTAATTTCAATTTTGGAAATAAATGAAAAGAAAAAAAAAAATATATTTAACCATATTTAAATTAACTAATTATGAAATATATTATATGAATAGTTTAGTTATACATAACTATCTACTAAAATTCGAACAAATGATTTCTGCATAATATTAAAAAAAAACTAAAAGAATAATTATACTTTTTGGAGATTAAATTTTACAATGTTTTTAGAAATCTAAAAATAATAACTGTAATAAACACAACAACTAATTACATATTTTAAAAAAAAATTGCCACAAGCTACGATGCATACTGACATGACGTAAAACTGTATCAAATAATAATGATTGAATCTACAACAAATTATGGCAACTGTTGTTTGACCGAGAAAAAAAACTGTTGTTTGACCAAAACATGTTTTTTCAATCCAATAAGTTGGTACAGAAAGACATCAGTGTAGTAAATGTCGACAATTTATTAATATTTTCTCTTTTATTCTTTCATATAATAAACTGTAGATCTAAAAATAGAAGTAATTTAAATTAACATGTTTCTGATTCTTGAATTTTGACACATTCAAAATTAAAAAAATAATAGATAATCATTTAAATTTAATTATATTATATATTTTTTACCTGTAAAATATATTTTTCAATAAATATTGCAGTGAGAACATGCTAAGTAGATAAACAACTTAAATGTTAGTAAGAAATATATATTTTACATAAAACATCTTTGATATGTAAAAATAATTAACGTAATTAAGTTAAAATGATTATATCTATCAATTTGTAAAGTTTGAGAATCAAAATATATCAAAGTTTTAAATAAAATAAAATTTTAATTTTACCGAAATTTAAGAACCAGAAATATTTGAAAGAAAAAATTATGAAATAAAACTAAGAAATAATGGGGATATAAAATAAATAGATGGGAAAAAATAGTTTAACCTCAATTTATGGTAAGAAATCATTTTAAAAAGAGGTAAGTTTAAAGATTGAGATATAAATAAAACTAAAATGAAGACTAATTAAAGTTTAAAGTATTTAAAGGCAACAAAGAGAAGGAAACGAAGGATTTAGAAGAGTGGCTATTAATAAAAGAGAAGAACTAAAAAGGTTAAATGCTTTTTTCAGAATTATTAAATATGATTAATATAAAGTAAGTGAAATGAATGCAAATGGAGAAGTGTTGATTGCACATTAATAGCATTATTCTTATGATTGGGATTCTCTGACAGCAAAAGTATGGCTGTTATGACTCTCTAGTTTTTTTGAGGAAAAGAAATGATAATTGTTAATTTGTTGAGCATCTTCTTGCCATCATCCTAAAGGCTAAATTCTGGTTCTGGCTTTCGTCATGTCAGTGAAATAAAAGCAATAACTTTGCTGTGAAAAAGGGTGTTTGTACAATAAGCTTTGTGAAATCAAAGCCTCCTTTTGTGTGAAAAGGATATTTGCTGGTACAATACCCTTTGTAAAATCAAACCCATCTTTAGGGTTAGATATTTTCTCTTTATTACATTCTGATGAAACATAGATCAGAGATGAGATAATTGTATAATATAAATAAGATATAAATTTTATTTTATAAGTTGATTTTATCGAATCGAATTAAGTTTAAAATAAACTTCTTAACATACTCATTCATAATTTTCGATAAATCATCATTTATGGACAAAAATTAGATACATTTGAAAATTTAACGATAAAATACATCAAGCAAGAGGGAATAAAAACTCATACTTTAAGACTACCCACCAAAGAAAATTTCAAGGATTAATAAATATGTTTTCTATTTCTAAACTTATTATGAAAACATGTGTTTATTTTTTGAACTAAATTATAAAGTATTTAACCTGTACACTTTATAGAAATACATTTAAAACATACTTATGTGAATGTTACATTTTGGTTTACTATGAAACTCCATTTATTATATGAGAAGTATTTTCCATGTTGTTTGTTGGAAATGGTGTTTTACATTAACTTTCATAACAGATACCAGATACTTTTTAATCTAATTTAGGAACAAAACACAGTTTTTTACATGCACTTTATAGAAATAAATGTAAAACATCCTTCCTAAGCAAAAGACATATGAAAGTTTTGTTTTAGTTTATTATGAAACTTCATTTATCATATGAGAAATACTTTTCATGTTGTTTGTTGGAAACGATGTTTTACATTAACTTTCATAATAAAAACTACATACTTTATAATTTAATTAGGAACAAAACAAATTTTTTATAATAGTTTGAAGAGATAAAAGAACATATTTAAGTCAAATTTCAAGTTCAGTTAAAAAAACACAGTGACACATTTAAAATAGGATCAGATTCTCTTCCTGAATGGAGAAAAAAATAAAGGTAGAACAAACTGATTATCTGCCATGATTACTAATTAATACTTGATTGGGAATTAACTCAAAGATGCCAAAGTAAACTCATGAAGCCATGATTATGGCTATATTCTGAAAAGTACAACTACAACATTTCTCATTTTTTTTTCTTTTTCTTAAAGAACATTGAGAGTTATAAAGAACCTAATGAAAATTTAAAGACAAGACATTGGATGGAAATGTAGCTCATAAACTACTACTCAACTGAAATACCAGAGTCAGCCTCACAGTAATCCATGAGGAGAATTCACTGGTACTCATATTTACAAAACCTCTACACAACTAGGTACAGATCTCAGAATGGAGCTGATCCTATTCGGCGAAGTTGATACTTAGGCTCAGGAGGTGGTGTACTTGGCAACATCTTCTCTAACTCCTGCAAGTTCAGCAGAAAAATTCATAACATATATCAGTCAAATATTGTATAAATAAGAAAGTAAATATGCACCATGATGATGAATGAGCATTGAAAAACATGTTGGTTCTCATGATTTTATCAAGTAAAAAGTGATCATGCTAACAATCTGAGAGTTTTTGAGGTATAGCTGCATGAAGGATTTATAATCCAACATTTTTGTAATAATGAACTGCAACTGTACAATGAGTAAGTCTAACTCACTGTAAACAGAAAACCAGAACACATGAAGCAGCAGAAAAATCTTCAAGAAAACATCACAAAAAGGGGAAAATCTAATATCACTGTTCAGGATAGAGTGGTGACAGCAAGAGAGATGCATCCAAATAAATTTCATCATCACTGATCAAAGCTGTTTTGGTAATGACTCAACCAATTTCTTTGATGTTACAAGATTTGACTGTGATTGATCCCTCAACTATAAGAAGCCTTTTTCCACATTCTTCCACCATTTTCTTTTCTAAAAAATATGCCAACTACTATCATAACACTTACAACCTCCTCAAGCACTGAAAAGTTCAAAAGCATCATAATCATCATAAAGAAACATCCCATTGCACAGTTCATGGTACATCCACAAAAGATTTACCTTAAAATCAAGAGATAAAAAGGATATAGCTCTACTTTTCAAAGGTTTAAATTGGTTTTTGCAAAGTATATCAAGGAAAGTGCAATTCTGTTTTATTTCAAGATACCAGAATCAATTATGATTGTCAAAATAACCCTTCCCCCCAGCTTCCATAATCCAGGTGATACAAACAAAGGGATTGAACGGTGATTTGTGTGCAGAAGAAGTGTGATCACCACACATGATGAAACAGTTTAGTTTATTGAGAAAATAAATGCAGGGTTGCTAATCTTGGCATGCTCCAGAAATATAAAAAAGGACAGATTATTACACCGCTATATGGCTGCTAGTCAATAAAAAATCTATGGAGAAATATGACAGTGGTATAAACATTGTGCATCAAAATGCATAGAAATCTGTTGCTTCCACAAAAATCCTAAAACACAAGGATAATACAAAAGCAGGAAGAAAAGAAGTGTTCTTTGGCTTGATTAATAATAGGGAAAACAAAACATCTAAAAATCACGTGATTGTATAATCCTGCTGTTCAAAATATTAATGTTAAAGATTTTCAATATGTGGATTGAATCCAGTGAATGTAAAGTGTTATACCAAAGTATTTAACAGATCTACTTCGCTTAATCTTTTGGAAGGGGCTGAGAGGAAGATACTTGTTAAAAATGATTGAAATGCATCAGCATATTTGAAAAAGGGAATGGAAATCAAAAGACAAGTATTGAAACAAAGGGCAAACCAAAGATAAAAGGACTAGTATCAAACATAAGAGAAAGCTTCTTCCCCAGATCCCATGTTTAGATTTTTCATCTAATAGTATTTCCTCCCAGCAAAATTATGTAATGCAGAAATTTTCTTTATATTGAATCTCCTTTTCCATCAACACACCATGCTGAATAATGAGAAGTGTGTGTGAACATTAAATCACTAGTTGCCAGATACCATAATCATACACTTAAAAGACTGAAAACTCATGAAGCAAAGAAGCTGTTAATGGCAATCAAACATCTGATTTAATTCCCGAGTCACACAAGAAACAAGATTTTAAATGGTTGAGGAAAAAGTTTCACGCTCAACAAAATTTCCTTAATACCTGTTGCTTAAAGTCTTGATTAATGAATCATAATATGCAGAGTTTTCTCTGGAAAATACATCAAATAATAATTGAAACTAAGATTGCATAGTCAATCTTAATCTAAAAAAATACTCCGCAAAACAAGAAACCACTCAATCTTGGGACTGAAGGTATACATTCTGGAATTTGAATTAACAGCAAAACACAGTCAAGGCAATTAATGTAGCCCTTCAAAGCAGAAACTAACCTGTCGTTTCCTCAGCATTTCATTTTCCTCTTCTAGACGCGAGACTTTGTTCTCCAGTTCATTTGTGTATGCCTGTTCATAACATTTATCACTCAAGATTAGGATCTTTACTAAGGGAAACACTAATCAAAGGATAAAGACTCACATAACATGAAAGAGCACCTGTTTCCTTGCTCTTGAACGAGCAGCAGATTCACGATTTTTTATCATCCTTTTCTGTCTCCTCTCAACAGTTTTCTCCATCATGTCCTCAGGAGTGGTCCTTTTTCTTCCAGGAGTGTGTGAATCCGACATTGCTCCCATCATAGGAGACTGCATTGCAACCTGGCCATCTGCAAACGAAACATCCATTGAACCTCCAGGACCCATGTGCATTGGTTGTGCCATACCCTGGCCAGGCATATAAATCTGCATCAAACTTTGCTGTGGATGCTGATATTGCACTGGTGGATACTGTATCCACTGTCCTTGTGGAGGAAACTGTGGTGGTACTGCCACGTTTGAATCCATCGGAACTGGTACTGGTACTGGTGCCGGTGCTGGTACCGGTACTTGTGCTGGTGCTGGTGCTGGCGTTGGTGCTGGCGCCGGCGCTGGTGTGGATACACTACCGGCGTCGACGTTCTTTTGGTTAGAAGTTGTTTCTGTAACAACTCCTGCTTTCACCAAGAAGTCCTCCAAAGTCATTTCTCCCAAAGTAGGCTGTCTGTCACGGAACCTCTTCTCCTCCATGACTTTGTTTTGTTGGATGTCTCTCCAAACCTCGTCCACTGTCTTCTTGCTCAGTGCTCCGGTCAGTGACATACTCGCCTGACGCTGCAGAGCAGCTTGACCGGCCTGTGCCGCGCCGTCATTGTCCATACTAGCTGCCTGGCCTGCCTCAACAGTCCACACATTTTTCAGAAGCTCATCAAGGTTCATACTAGTTAGCGGCTTCCCTAGATCACCCAATTGATTCTGAACCTCATCCAGTGTGAGACTGTACATTGAGTTTTGCCGCACCAGGGGCTGGACTTGTGACTGTTTTCCATTACTGTCTTTACCACCACCTTGAGATCCCATCGTTTGGGTCCCCATTTACCGATTACAGTATAACTGTTAACAATAATTCAGCTCACACATAAGTCTGAAAGCAACTAGTCCACATCTTCAATCCTGCCCCAGAAAATCAGAAACTGATAAATAAAAGAAATCAACACCACCTTGTTTGTAGTGAAAACGCATAAGCTTTTAGAATCCATAATAATCTACATGCCTAACATGCATTCCGGCACACTAAAGGAAACCGTCAATTGCAACAAAGCAAGAAAATTTCCAAAACTTTGTGTCAAACATGATTACATGTACATGCAGCTGGCAGAGTTGCGATTTCCCATGAGAAAAATAATTTTAAATACATAACGCATGGCTCAAACCAGTCAAAGGAGAGAAAAAATGAGAGATCTTGTAATCTAGCAGCAGGATGCAAGGTACATTTCATTTCCTCTAAAAATGAAAGCAAACAAACATGAAAATGGTGAAAGTTGTTAGTCTGATTCACGATTTATTCACAACAAAAAATATATTGAGGAAAAAAAAAAGAAAAAATGAAATATAACCGAGATCATAAATGAAATTGAATTTGAAACAGAGGATAAAGTCTAGAAGGGCAAGAAGATAAAACCAAGTGAAAATGTCAGACTAAAATCCAATGGAGCACAGTTAAACTCAAGCAAATGACAACACGAAACCTTGCAGGTACCCTTCTTGGAGAAAAATAAAAAGAACAATTCATATCACTTCAAAAAGGGTTATTAGAGCATTGATCCCTTGCATGCAAGCTCTGAGAAACAGTCAAGTAAATAAAATTTCCGACGAAACCCAAAACCCCATATTCGAAACACGCCAATGCCCTCTAAAACTTCAGCATTAAAATACCAGGGCCCATTTTCCCACAAGGCATGGACACAGAACATAAAAATTGAAAGGCACACAAGTTCATCATAAGAAGATCAATTCAGAGACCGAAGACAACGAAGAAAAACACCCAGAATTCAAAATCAAATCTTTCAACGAAGAACTTGAAGGAAAACCCATTTGCATGCAACCAATTGAGCATCACTATTGAAACACCGAAAGGAAAAGAAAGGTATCCTGAAAATATTTGAAGAGACAAAAGGGTGTGAGATCAAACCCACCACAAACCCAGTATTTGTTTCCCACATGCAGTGATAAAAATCCAAAATTTGAAGAGGAAAACACAATGGAAAAGAAAGAGTGTGATGTAAGGAATAAAAGCGCGTGAGTAAGAGAAGAGAAGAACCTTTTTTTCTTTCGTGTGTCGGAGAGAGATACAGCGATCTGTGAGAGGGGAGTGAGAGATTGAAAAATGGGTTTTTGGAGCGAAAATCAGAAGAAGCTATAGGTGATGAACAAAGCTTTCACAACATAAGTGTGTGTTTTGTGTTTGTGCATTCGTGCGTTGGTCGAAGAAAGACAATCAAAGGTGGATTTGTGTGACTTGTGAACGAAAGAGAGATTTGAGAAATAGAGAGAATGAAAAGATGCAAAGCCAAATGGCAACTCCTCGCATTTTATACATAAAAAAATCGCTCAATTTAATGACGTGAAAGAGCGTGTAATGACGTTTTTTTGTCTTCGAGACAAAATTGTAAAATAAATTCCCCAAATAAAAAATAATCTCACTTTTAACTGTCATAACAAAAAAACACTCATTAATGTTGATGACAAGATATAATTTATGGTTTTAATTAATATTTTTAATACATCTCATCTTATCTATCTCTACTTAATTTTATCTCATCTTCAAATATATTTTTAAGAGGTTAATTCAAGTTAATATTAGGTAACTTTTATACGTTTCTTCCTATAAAATCATATAAAATTAGACGGTAATTTTCATTCGAGTTTTATAGTATCTAATTAAAATTGCCCGATATTTTTCTATCGATCGAAAATTTCAACTTTACTTAGCGATACATGTGATATTTTGTCAGAATTTTGGACCATTATGATGTTTTTATCGAATATTACATTAGTTACTTGGGCGGAGTGATATCCATGCACATTCATTCGTTAATTGAGGAGGTGCTTGTATTATTTGACAGTAATAAAGACATGGTTTTCTGATCGAGGATAGAAAGAATTTATATCGACGATACAAAATTCTGATATAAGATTTAGAGATAAGATAGCGTAATAATAACAACAAAATATTTATTTTATAAAAAAAATTATATAAATTTTTCTGTTTTTATTTAATTTTTAAATATTTTTTTTCATAAAAGAACAACTGATCAATCATTTAGGTTAAGTTGAAGAAAAGATGCATAAAAAAAGATAAAGTCTAAGTATTTATATGCGTAATATAAAAATTTACTTGGATCTTTACGATATTAAAACCGTAAAAAATATTTAAAACTAATGAAAAGAAATTGCTTCGTTAGATGTGTTGATGAAGATTCAAGCTTTTGTTAAGAAAATACTATAACAACATTGAAGAACTTCCCAATTGAAATGTATAAGTACGAGATGCAATAGTGGAGGAGGAGGACAAATTATACACATACAATTACAATTTTTATTTTGCAATTGTTTGGGTTATTTGGAAGAAAAATAGTTCTATTATTATTATTATTATTATTATTGTATTCAATGCAAAGAAGAGTAATTTGATAAATATGTGTATTGATGGCAATAATTAGATTTTCATATTATATTTCATGATGGTTCCATGACTCTAAGTCATGCCTTAAAAGGAGTTGATAACATACTTTGGTGATGAAAATGGTAAATGCAATGACAACACTAAAATTTTGTGGGAAGGTTGTTGTTGGAGAGAAAAAGTATGGTAATAAACTTACATAATGGATGAGATTGTGTAAATTTATTTTTTTTTAAAAAAAAAAACCTATTCAATAAAATTATTAGATTTCATTATTTTTATTGTTGTCTAATATGTTTATTTTAAAATAAAAAGTTTTCTGTTTATTACAGGTACACATCTTATTTACTTTTTAAATAAGTAGTTATTTTAAAATTTACTTATTTCAACAATTTTTATTTTAAATTTGAACAAATTAATCCAATATTAGTTTGATAGATTTGGATACTAATAATTTTATTTGTTATTTAGAAGATTTAGTTTAGTTCTAATTACCTTTAAAATTTGGGTATTGTTATCAAAAAGAATTATTTTATTGAGCGTTCAAAATTTTTTTTTTTTTGTTTAAGTATTTTCTTGTTAACTTGGTCACTATTCTTGTTTTTTCATTTTCATATAAGTGTCTTCCTTCTTTTTTAATATATTCTAACTACTTGCTTAACACACTCTTATAAAAGAAATGAGAAAATTAATAAACAAATTAATTAACCATCTAAATTTCAACTTAACACACTGATATTTTAATTTGGATCACATATTCTTATGTGATATGTTAGGATACTTTACTAATACTTATTAGGGATAAATATTTTTTGGTCCCTTAACTTTCAGTAAAATTTGAAATTAGTCCATTTTGAAACTTTAGACCAACTTAGTCATTTATCTTTCAAAATACATGAGTTTAGTTCTTTTAAACAAATGTTGTTAAGTTTATTTGACATTTCAAGTGCGTTGCATTCTAGTATTTGACTTAACATTAAAGCGAAAATGTGTCAAACAATATGAACAACTCAAATACAACCTTGAAATGCAATTGAAATATCAAATAAACTTAACAAAATTTGATTAAAAGAATTTTGTATAAAGTTGTAGTACTTTTATGATAACAATAATTTATAACCTTTTATGTTGATAACTTTAATACACGTGGTTTTAATTTAGATTCATGCAATAACAATAATATATTTATCATGCTTTAAGAATTATTGTACATTTTTCAATATGCATATATTACATATTATATTTTATTATTTTCAAAATTAACGAAATGGTATATCAGATACGCATTGTTCCAACATATGTATCATATTTGTGCATCATAGAAAGTGATAAATAACAATGACACCATTTCTTAAAAAAAATACATACAAATAAAAAGGTTAAAATACTTTTTGGGTCTTAATTTTGGTTCAGTTTTGTCATTTTAGTCCTAATTTTGTTTTTTCGTTCAAAGAGAAATTTTCGTCAATTTTATTCAATTTGGTCATTTTTTTCTTACACTGTTTAAATAACTAACGGTAATGAACAATGATCACCACATGTCGCTTTCTAGTTTTTTTTAATTTTAATTTTTTTTAAATATCCATGTGTCAATCCAGCAGTTTGCCACATTTTGGAGTAAATGTTTTATATTCAATTTGGTCCCTATGTTCGTTATTTTTGTCCAATTTAATCCCAATTTTGTTTAAAATTGAGTAATTTTGTTCCTCCCAAAATTTATACAAAATTTAATTTTAATATAAAATTTATAATGATATTTTTATATGCAGTAAGTAGACTGAGAAGATACACTTAGTATTCTAATTAGGAATATTGAGACTTATAAGAGATGCTTAAGAGATTCAATGGAATATGCCATTGAATATAATGGATTTCCCATTGTACTAGAATGGTACAATGATGCTAACTGAATCTCTGATTCAAGTGAGAAAAAAATCCACTGGTGGTTATGTATTCACACTTGGTAGTAGTGTGATTACATGGAAATCAGTCAGATAAACAATGATTGCTAGATCAACAATGAAATACGAGGTTGTTGCTCTTGAGATGGTTGATAGTGAAGTTGAGTAGTTGACAAACTCTTTAGCTAACATTGCAATAGAAATGAAAATACATTGTGATTGCCAATCGGCAGTAGCTACTAAAGAGTGGAACAATTTTCATTGATTATATGAAGTCAAAATGAAATTTTGCGAATCCTCTGACAAAACCCTAAGATGAAAGATGATTATAGAAACATCGAAAGGAATGAGACTTGAGCCACTTGAAACAAACAAGTGATGGTAACCCAACCTTTGTGATTGGAGATCCCATGAATAAGGTTCATATGGGTAAGAACAAGTCACTTGTTAGTTCTGATAGCACTAAATTGATTGATTTTAATCAATTATGTCCAATCCTATGGTGTGTGTGTGTGTGTGTGTGAAAGTGCTAGAGACTGCATTGTTGAGAGGTTAAACTTTGTAATTAAAATTCTCTAAGGTGTAAGAATTTTAACTTAGACAAAGTTTTAATGATTTTCATATCCCTTATGGGTGGTGTATAATTTGCAGCACCTATATGAGTGTCAAGTGGGGCCGCTTGCATGAGATCTTGGCATGATCTCTAGAGCACTCATGAATATTGGGCACACACATGGCCTAGTAACGAACACACGATAACAGCAAGAATTGTGGGGGTGTATTGTGATTGATAAACCACTAACACACATCAAGTGTCCTTGGTTCATATAGCTTGCTATACCAACTACACTGTGTGTTAAGTTTCTCAATCTAAGACTGGTTCATATAACTTGTTATACCAACTTTGATGCATTACATCTTAGTTGAGACCCGGGATTTTCTTTCTTTCTTTCTATCTCTTATCTTTTGCAATATGTGGAGGATTGTTATATATTTATAATAATATTGAAATAATAATAGCATTGAAGTTGTTGCAACGTTAGCAAGTCTCCCTCCTTTTTAGGATGGTGCATGCCATTGCAGCAAGATCTCCACCACATGTTGATCCCACATCCACATTTTATGGGATATTATTTTTCACACCAGGCTTCAGTTACTGAGCATGGATTTTTTTAAAATCCATTCATCATATATAAATAGGAGCTTAAATCCTCTTCCAAAAACATAACCTTCTTCATCTCTCCTTTTCTTATTTTCTTCATTTTCTCTCTTCTCTTATATCTTGGGTTACTTATTCTTTAAAGAGTTTATCTTGCTAGTTTTTGTTATCCTCGGGATATATCCGAGATGTTCCTGTTGTATCCTGGGGGGTTTTTGCATATATTGCGGATAAATCCTTAAGGACAGTGTTTTTACACGCCTCAAGGAAATCCTTTTATTTTATGCTTTTATCAATTTTATGCAAACTTGCTAACAATTGATACGTTTATTTTGAAAATAATAGGATATGATACATGATAGATTCATGATATATAAATATTGAAAAGTGTACAATAATTCTTAAAAACATAATAAATATATCATTGTTAGTAGCTAATGTTAGTGGACAATTTAGAAACCAATTATTTTGGTAGTCAAAATATTGGTAAATAATGTTAGTAACTAATTTAGAAACCAATTCATAATAAAAACTATTTTAATTATCAATTTAGAGATCAATTATAATTGTTTGGAATTATTTTAGTTGTTAATAATTTTTAGTTTTTAAATTGGTACCTAAATTGGTCACTGTATAGTGACTAAATATTTGTTGTCACTAAAATTTGTCATTATTCAAAAATTTTCTTATAGTGTACTATGACTTTATAAATTAGATACTTCATTAATAAATATCGATAAAGTATCATAAAGTATCAGACACGAATACATATCGGACATGGATGCGTATCAGATACGGATACGTGACCCAAGTGGAAGTATCGATGCATCATAGCTACTACTCCTATAAATATTAACATAAGAGGAATGTGAAAGGGTGAAAAATAGTGGACAACAGGGGAGAATCAGTAAAAAGAAAAATGTTAAAATACTCTATTGGTTCTCGTTTTTTTACCAAAATCTTAATTTGATCTTCACATTTTTATTAGTCTCAATTAGATCCACATTTTTATAAATCAGTGACAATTAGGTCCTTTTCATCAGTATGGAACTAACACCGTTAAGTAGGTGTCACGTGTCAACTTTTCATTTTTTTGAATTTTTTATTTTTTTTTAAATATCAATTTTAATAAAAATAATTATAACATTATATAAAAGTAAATTTTGGTCTAAATTTGGAGTGCATGAAATTGAAATTTTTTTAAAAAAATTAGGACTGAAATCAAATAAAATTAACAAATATGAAGACCAAATTGAGATTCATACAATAATTTGACATGTGTCACCATATTAGATTGACACGTGGCACACTACAGACGTGACATGTGGCATAAATATTTAAAAAAAAATTAAAAAATTTTAAAAAAATTAAAAAATTCAAAGAAACGAGAAGATGACATGTGACACCTACTTAACGGTGTTAGTTTCATACTAAGAGAACGGACTTAATTGTTACTAATTTACAAAAATGTGAACCTAATTGAGACTAATAAAAATATGAGGATCAAATTGAGATTTTGGTACAAAAACAAGGACTAAGGGAGTATTTTTAACAAAAAAACAAAAAGAGCAAAGTTAGAAGAAAAGCATAATAGTACAAAGTAAACCGAAGAAAGGAAATATGCTACAATTTGAGATAAAAACATAGACATCTATTATTTTATTTTTTATTTTATTATTTATTATCTATTCATAGTTATTTTAATTTATATATTTATATTAAGTTAGGTATCTCTAACCTTATTTTAGATTATATATACCTCCATTTTCACAGAAGTCTTATTTGTCTTATTTATTTAATATATTTGTTATTCCTGGGTTCTATTTATTGAATTAATTATATTGTTTGGTTTAAGATATTTTTTATTTTATTTGTTTATGGCAACTATAAATATAGATTTGATCAGTGTAGTTGTTGGTATAACATTAAGGATTTAAATGAGTAAGTTTTACTTAAGATAAGATGTTTTTGGGTTACCTACTATAAAATTAATTCAAATATTTACAAAGTATAACAAAAAATGAAGTCGGTGGATTTCAATGTTTTTTTTTCTTTTTAACTTAATGTTTTTTCTTTCTTTTTAACTTATATTGATATTTTGTGATTATACAAGATATTTGTCTCACTTTTGTATTTTATTGTTTGTATATGAAAAATAATATTTGACAATCTCACTTTAATTAGATAGATATACCTAATTTCGCAAACAAATGTGGTTAATAACTCGGTGGTCTTCCAGAGAACAAGAAGTTCAGTCCTCACTTTTGTCGCAACTCTAGCCATACCCTTCTTCATACAAGGATCTATAGTGGTCACCTTTTTTATGTCACCCATGATTCATGTTAATCATCTTATTAACTTGTTTTCTCTTACCGATTAAAAGTCTAGTAATATATATCCAAATGAAAAAGAAAAGTAAATACATATTATTTTTTTCTCCTCCTAGCATTAGTAGAATGCAGGATGAAAAATATATCACCTATATGTGAAAAGTATTGTAAAATATATAAGGTTGTTGTATATTATTTGGTATAATATTATACGTAATTATGTTATTAATATTACATCTGTATTTTATGATAAAATAATAATAATTAAATTAATTATGTTAGACAAAACATAAAAAAAACATATGTATAAGTTTCTACTTAAATTTATATTTTATTTTATTAAAACTAAAGTATAATGTTAGAAAGTCCAATCTCTCAATTAAATAATATTTTATGCAACAAACTTGAAAAGTATAGACCGATGTTATTCTTTATTATATGATTCAGAACCCTTTATAAACTGAACTTGAATGTGCACATGATTATTAATGTTAGTTAATTTTATAATATTATAAACATCAAGTTTAAAAGTTGACATTTATTATCATTCACGCTTTATTATTTATAATTTTTGAAATTGTATAAGGTTAATATATATATATATATATATATATATATATATAAGATAATGATGGATAAAAAAGAAAACACTACCAAACAAAAACCTTACTATATGTCCAAACATTTTTTAACTGCAATAATAATCTATAAAGGATGTGTTATAACAATATTGACAAGTGATGTAAATAAAATTAGTTTCCAAATAATTTTTTTTGTGCTAAATTTAGCATGAGTTCTTGCGTCTTATCTAGTTTCAATTTTATATCTTTCAAAAAAATATATCATCAAAATTTGATTTTTTTAAGAAAATATATCATCAAGAGGTATTTTTGTCTTTAATACTTTGATTATGGACTAAATTTTTCTTTTCGGTTTATTTTTTTTAGGGTTAAATATGATTTGGTCCTTTAACTTTCAATGAAAAATACTTTGACCTAATTTAGTCTTCCAACCTTAAAAATACGTGAATTTAGTCATTTTCACCAAATTTTATTAAGTTTATTTGACATTTCAAACTCGTTTTATAATAACATCTGAGTTGTTTACATTGTTTGACACATTTTCACTTTGATGTTAGCTGAGAAATATATTTGAAATGTCAAATAAATTTAATAAAATTTGATTAAAAAAATTAAATTCACATATTTCTAAAGATGGGAAAATAAATTGCCTCAAAGTTTCAAAGAGTGTAATTTCAATTTTTAGTGAAAATTAAGAGACCAAAAACATGTTTTTAAAGGAGGGGGCCAAATAAAAGCCTTAACCCCCAAAGCCTCATCTCAAGTGGGGTTAGGGCCAAGGCTAAGATGAGTTTGACCCATCTAAAAACAATACTTTGAATCTTTAGAGTATAAGTCAAACATCAAGCCTAGCCTTTTCGGGCTGGTCCGAACCAAAGATTAAGAATGACAGGCTGGGTCAGGCCAAAGACAAAGACGTGCAAACAACTAAGACCAATCATCCTGGACCCACAACCAAGATGGGTTAGCTCGCACTAAAGGACGAGTCAACCAAAGTTGATAGACAAAATAGGAAGGACCAGGACGAGTGTGCCCAGGTTGACGGTCTAGACAGGCTGGGACGGGCCGATCAGTGGCGACAATTTAGACGAGTAGGCCAGGGGCGACAGTTCGGGCAGGGCGGCCTGTGCCGATGAGTTGAACGGCTTGGCCTGGGTCGACAATTCAAACAGAATGAGATGGGCCAATAGAGTCAAACAGGCTTATGGGCTGGTACGAGTGGAAAGTCTGGACAGACAAACCCAGGCCGACGGGCCATATGGGTTTGTCGGGCCGAACGACCCAACTCGAGCCGAGGGTCTAGATGGATCGACCCGACTGAAAATTTAGTAATACATTTTAAAAATTAATATATTTTCATGTTTAAGAAGAAAGCCCATGGGTTGACCTTGGCCTATAAGGCTTTTGTGGGATTTTTGACCTTATGAACTTCTCTAATAGGAGGCTTTTTGGCCTTATGGGCTTTTTTGGCCCCAACCCATGTTGTGTTAACAATGTTGGATGTTAAGAACTTCAATCAATGCGGGCTATGCGAATCAACTTGTCGTTGACCCACACGAATTACGAGTTATGCAGGATAGATCTAAGCGAATCAATGAGCTAAAAATACTCAGCCTGTCCCACACTTTTTCTTGCGGGTCTGAAAGTCAACTTGCATAGCTCGCCCCACATTGTGATCCCTAATAATAATATTTGGAGAATTAACTAAACACTTTGATTCCATTACTATAAAAAAATGAATAAACTCAATTCATTTTCATTGTACAACAATAAATATATAAAATAAATTGAAAAAACAAAACACTCGTTAGTTAGTCAATCCCCTAATCCATCAACCTACGTTGGATTACAAAATTTTTGACTCACCAAAAAGTGAGCTGGATTGAATTAATAATTTATTAATTCAACACATAGTAAGCCAACCTATCTAATACCACCCTTAATATCAACCTTTTTTTACATATTTTTTATATTATAATTTTAAAAATAAAATAAGAAAACATTTTTACAAATAGAACAAGAGAGTTTCTATTATATATTGTTATAAACGAAAATAAATATATTTTTTAATACGTTTGTAAATGTTTTCAATAAAAACTCTTCCCTGTAGTAATTTTACGGGAGCTTGTTATCAAAACATTTTAATAATTTTTTCCTTTTAAAAAATAATAAATGATTGAACATCAGCATTTCTTATTTTATAATATTTTAATCAGTCAAATTACGATAATATTTTTATAGTAGTGGGTAGTATTTAAGAAAATTTTTTTAAAGGTTCGTCATTAAATTTAGTCTTGGAAATGATAATGTGTTCAAAAGTTAAAGGAAACACTCCATTAAGAGGATGGAGAGGGAGAAGACAAGCTACCAAACAAAATGCATTACGTGTTTCCATTTTAATTTTAGGTTTAATTAGTTAAAAATGTGTTATTTTAGTATCCACGGTTAAAAATGTGTTAATTGAGTCTCTAACTTTTGAGAAGATGTCTCAATTAGGTCCTTTCCAGCAAAACATTATTAACACAATTAACATATTTATAGTGGCGGATCTTGACCAACATTGTTGGGGGAGCCAAAATAATACATCTAAAATTTATACATTTCATTATTGTCACTAACACAATAAAAATGAATCTATTTTTTTATTCTTCATCAATATATCTATTTAAAATAATAATAATACTGAAAAATGATTTATCATAATCTAATAAAAAATTGAGAGACATTAATACCATAAGAAAATTCGATGATAATCAAACCACACTTAAAATTCAATTATAAAAAACACACAATACAATCATTTTTTCTTCTACGTTCATAAAATAAAAAATTAATATAAAAGAGACTCATTAAATAAATTATTAAACTAATATTTCACTATGAAGTGAGACAAAAGAGAATTAACTTCTTCTTTATTTCTTTGAGGATGGAAGAGAACATTTGAGATATGAGAGCAAAAATAATTGATCTTTTTCTCTTCAGAAACAAAATAAAATAGGTAAGAATGGAAGATGAGAACAATTTGTAAGAAACTCAAGGCATAAACATATAAAAGAGGCTCATTAAATAAATTATTGAACTAATATTTCACTATCAAGTGAGACGAAAGAATTACCTTATTCTTTTCTTCCTCGAGGATGGAAGAGAATAAAGGAGAAATAAGAGAAAAAATAATAGATATTTTAATTTTCAGAAACAAAAGAAAACAGATGAGAATGAAATATAAGAACAATTTATGAAAAATACAACCTATAATGAAAACAAATAATAAAAAATTTTATGATAAATCTTTTTAATCTTTATTCTTTATTATATTTGATTTTATATTTTATTATTTATTAGTATTAATTATTATGTTTATAAAAGAAATAAAATATTTGATTTAATATTTATAACAAAATAAAATTAAAATACTTAATATCTATAATAAAAAAAATGAAAATACCTATTGTAAAAAAAATTTCAAAATTTTTGGGGGGCCACCATAATAATCCGCCATTGGATATTTAAAATGACTTACAAAATTAAGTATTGATATTTATATTAAAATTTAGTGGTAAAAGTCACGAATTAAGTTAACGACTTTAATAATTTTTGGTGAAAGGAATCTGATTAAAACGTTTTTTCAAAAGTTGAAACTAGATTGACACACTTTTAAACGTGAGTACCAAACTAATATATCTGAACGAGAGTCGGTACTATCAGACTATTTGAACCTTAATTTTAACATCTTTATTCAGCATTTTAATGGACTAGTTATCCTTCCAATATTTAATATTTAGATGTAGTTTTTAATTTTTGGCTATTGTTAATTTCATAATTAATTGTTTAGTTCATAAATAATATTTAAAGTTCATAGAGTATAATCCAAATCTAGAAAGAGATTATATTTTCATTAAGAAATCGTTTTTTTTATCAAATTGTAAAACAATAATTTCACTTTTTTTTTAAATACAAATATTTATCAATAAGATCGTAAATAATTTTATGAGCTCGTAATACTCATATGACTTGTGAAATCATATACTTAAGTTAATAGTAACATATAGTTTATTTTAATGAAGAGTAATAATTCAATTATCATAAATGAATTGTCAATTAATTTATTTTATTTTGATCATACAATAATTGATAAACTACATTACGATATTTTAGTAAAGTATTCAAGAGTATACATTTTGCATACAATAATACTAATGATTTACTATATATTTTTAAATATATTATAATATGTTTTGTTATGTTTTTCTGATAGTGTTATATTATTTGACAAAATTATCCTTTTTCAGAGTAATCATGCATTTATATAATTAATAGAAAAAACTATTATTTAATATGTTAGACTAAAATTAAAATAGAAATAAATAAAATATTATTATTTAATTAAAAAAATATTCTTTTATAACTAAAAACTAAAATGAGAGCACACCTGAATGAAGATCAAAGCATTTGATGGTGTCATAAGAATTACCTTAAAAATATTTAGACAACTAGTTAACGAAATAAACTTGTATTATTATTATTATTATTAAAATGTACACAAATATATATTTTATAATATTATGTGTGCTCGTATATAATTTTTAACAAACAAAGTTCTCTTCTTTTTAATTTCTTAAGACACTATTAGGATGGCAATAAATTGTATCCTTGCATCTACTCGCAAAATCCCTCAATGTTAGAAAATAATATTTAAAATGGATAATTTGTTAGTAAAATAGTTTTTCTCTATCAATTTGTGAACATGGCCCACTTACGTACATTTACTTCATTATTTTTTATTTAATGGAGAAAATACCTATAGTTTTACTAGAATCTATACATTAGAAAACTTTATAAATTTTATTTTATTGTATGATAAACTTATTCTTCTTGAATTAAATTTAATAAACTTAAAGCTTATTAATTTAACTTAAGATGCATAAATTTATTAAAAATAAATGAGAAAAAAGTAGTCATAACTTATAAGGGTTTATTTTTCTGCCTAGGAAGTAGGTCCTTTGCAATTAAGATATATTTATATTTAAATTTAAATTCTCTCTCTCTCTCTCTCTCTCTCTCTCTCTCTATATATATATATATATTATATCTCTCTCTCTCTCTCTCTCTCTCTCTCTCTCTATATATATATATATATATATATATATATATATATATATATATATATATATATGGTAACAATAGTTTTTTGTTTCACAGACAGAAAATTCCAATTTAAGGATTAGGTTGAATAATAAAAATAAACACATATTTTATTCTTATTCATCTAACTTGAGAATATGCTTACGTCTTAATCAAACGGGTTAAGTTCTATGTACCAATAGTTATTAAACATGAGAATTCTCCAAAAGTCACTCTTAATTATAATATGAATATTTTTTTTTACTCAGTTTTTTTAAGTTAACTACATGAGATGAGTGCTCTTTTTTTTTTCATCAACCTATATACAAAATAATAAATTAAGTTTTATTAGTTTACTTTAAACTTAGGGTTTACATATTAAAAGACAATAGAAATTATAACACACTAACTTTAAAAAATCTTTCTGTGTGAAAGTGAGAAGAGAGTTATTCACAAAAAAAGTATAAAACATATTTCCATGAAAGAAAGCTTGTAATTGCTAATTCTTCAATATCTTATTCTTCTTCTTTCTTTGTCTTTGCATGTTTACAATGATGAATATTTAAAGACTTGAATGTTTTGCATTAAATACACTGTGTTACTTTTATGAAATGCATTAAATGAATTTTACCAACTAGTATTACCTATTATGCTTTATTTTTATTTTATTTTTTTCTATTGGAGTGACTTCACTATTTGGCGTAAAAAGTAGGTTACTCTGAATTTTGTAGGAAAAGAGCTTGATGTTGTCATTTTCTTTGCAGAGAGTGTGTCTTTTGATGCAGCTTGTCTTTATTTTTTGGGTGAATTTTGAACTTTGAGAGTGAAAAATCTTTCGAATTTCACTGTTGTTTAGGGACATTTCGTAAAAAAAAAAAAAAAAAAATTTATTTAATTAACCTTACTTTAAGTATCATATTATTGTTAAAATAAATATTTAAATAATAATTTTATTGATAAAAAATAATTATTTCATGATAATTAATTTAAATATCAATTTATAAATTATTATTATTGTATAAAATAATTCTATTGTAAATATAAAATTAGAATTACTTTATGAGTTAAATTTTAAATTGATCTCAGACATGAGTTGAAATCTTGATTATAAAAAATTAATTTTTAAATTAGTCTATAATTTTATTAGACATTACAAAAAATTTTAAATAAAGACCAGTATATAAATTAAAATTATTAATAATTAAAATAATTTCTCTTATGAATTGATCTTTAAATTAATTATTAACATTAGTTATTAATGTTTTAGTTTTAAATACTAATTCTTTTTGGTAACCAAAATTATTTTAGTGAGTAATAAAAATTACTTTAATTATCGATTTAAAGATTAATTATAATTTTTTATTTATAATATTTTTTTTAATTATCAATAATTTTTAATTTACAAATTGGTATCTAAATTGGTTACTACAGTGATTTAAAGTTTATCATTATTTAAAAATTTTCTTGCATAGAAAGATTAAGGAAAATCTCCATTGGTATTTTAAAGATAGGATTTCAAGATTTGAAAGTTATTTGTGAAGAAAAATAGATGAATCAATCCTATGCGAGAGCTTCATGCAAGGTGAGAAAAAACAAAACGTGTTAACCCATTACAGAACTTAACTTATAGGAAAATGAGTTGATTAATTTTGATTGGGTTTGACTTAAATATAAAGAAAATTCAACCTAAGTTGGATTCAATTATATTATATTGTCAAATTATCCTATAATTCCTATTATTAATAGAAGATTGAGTCACTTAGATGAGTTAAATTGAATAATTAATAGGAAAATTATACTTTAATTTTCATTCTTTACTTCCTGACGTGTGACGTAATATGGACTATTGATTTTTTCAAAGAAAAAGATAGTGGTACATTAATCAATGATTCACACCAAGCTACGTCAGAGAGTAAAGAAGGAAAACTAAAATATGAGAGTCATAAAATATGAGAGTCATAATATCACTGTCCTAATTAATAATACTCTTGTTTAAAGAAACTAACAATATACAATGAAAATAATTTCTAAGGGTAAAAGAAAAACAGATTCTAATACCAAAGTTATTTTTAAAGGCTTAAATATATGTTATCTTATTGTGTGTGTTTTTGTTTTGTTTTTTTTTCCCTATGGGATGGAGAAGATCTCCAATAAACCGAGGTATTCAATAGGTCAAGGAATTAGGCGAAAATTCAAGTTAGAAAACACGTCTCCACAAAACCGAGGTCATTGCAAGAAGCCAGAAGGTTGTCTCCTTTGAATCGACGTCATTGGGGGTAGCTGGTTGATGGTTCAAGATTTGCGAGGATGTCATCCTAGGACCGACCTCCCTGTAGGAAGGTAAAATTGAGAGGAGAGTATTCGAGAATATAAAGGAGAATCTTGGAGAAAAATCTCATCTACATTTGATGAATATAAAACAGATTAGGAGATATTATTGTTGTTATTTACTAATTATCTTTTGATTAGATTATTTGAAAGTATTTGATTATGTATATTTACACAAATTGTACCCAACTTGTTTATTATAAACAAGAGTGTTACGCCCATGGTCAAATGACAAAATTATTTTGACCTAAGAGAGTCATTATCTAAAATTAAAATACTTCTTTCTTTTTATCTTCGATCTAAGATTATTTTACACCTTATTTGACCTTTGACCGAAACAGTTATTTCCTAAAACTATGTTTTCAACAATCCTAGCAAAATTTCTTTTTTTTTGTCCTTACTATTTTCTTTTAGTCCTTTTAATACATTATTTTTTTTATCTCCGTCTTTGTCTTATGTGAATAAATTGATTTTAGTTTTTACAATTTTTTAAATGACTGACTCAAAGTGCGAACAAAAATATTACTAAGACTATAAATTGATAAAAAAAATTACAATGACAATAAAAAATATAATAAAAATAATGAAAATAAATTCTACAATAATATTCAATTATTTTTATCAATTTGTCCACACCATAACTACTGTAATATAGAAGGTACTTGATATAACATGAAGTTACTTCCTTCACCTCTATAACTTTCTTTTTGCATTTTCATAATTGTTTTCTCATATTCTACCTTTTAAGAGTCTATAATAGTATTTTGTTTTTTCAGAAATTTGCTTTCGAATTATAGACATTGAAAGTTAAAAGTGACTTGCGTATTGTGTAATTCAAAAGCCAAATAAATCTTTAATTGTATTATTTAGAAGTCATTTCAAAAAAGAAAATAGTTTATGAATTACACAATCAGAAATTCACTTTAGACTTCCAAATTATATAATTAAGAAATATTTTTTTAAAGGAAAAATAGCTCTCGGAAGTCAAGAGATCACTTCTAGATTGTACAATATGAAAATGGCAAAATGAGAAAAACAATTATGTGGGTGCAAGAAAAAAGTTATGGAGGTGCAGGGAGAAACTGCTTCAGAAACAAGGGCACGATTGGGCCTAGACCATTTGTAATTTATTTATAACTATTTTATTGAATTAACCTGTTCTATCATTTCATACTTGTGTCCACCATTAAAGCTTCAGCTTTCAAAGCTTTCCCATAAATATCTGCATGATAAAAATAAAAAAGTATTTATTTCGTAAGTTAAAATAATATCACATACAATTTAATTTATTAAAAATTTCGTATATGTTTTTTTTTTTTCCTAAAACATAATATTTAATTTATGAATACATTAATTTTACGTTATGTATAAATATTTATAAAAAGGTTAATCTATAAAAACTTTATGACACTTTGTAAATCATCATTTCAATTTCATTTATCGTGGACATTGATTCATTGCTGAGGTGCTGATTGTGCTTAAATAATGCACACTAATTTTGTAGACTAAGAGCTGATGTCATATAAGATCATTTTTCCTTATTTAACTTCATATTATAAAGAAAATTATGTTATATCGACTTTAATTTATATAAGGATAAAAAAACAATAGTATTTATTTTTATATTACATAAAAATTTAGTATATTATAATTAATAATTCCAAAAGAAAATTATGTTTTATTATCAGAGTTACTCTTCTTTATATTAGAGGACAATGTGTTTGTGTTTGTATTTATATTGTTTAAGAAAGTCTCAAGAAGATTCCACTCATCATTTAAATAACAAAAGTTATCTAGATGTGAATGTTCATTTTATAGAGATTCCAAAAAAAGAAGAGAAGATGAATTCAAAATAACAAAGAAAAGAACAAAATGAGAAGAATATAAACATAACATCGCAGTGAACGTAAGAACATAAAGGAATTGAAACAAAAAGAAGCAAATATAGAAAAGAAAGGGGAGGGAAGAGGATGGGTGATAGACCAATCCAATATGAGTGGTGGTTGTCGTCACTTAAACAAAATTCAAGATAAGACTAAGGGATAACTCACTCTCAAAGAGGGAAACTCACAACAAAAAAATTGATATAATAACTTTACTTCTTCATTCAATAATCCTTTACAAGCGGGAAGCGGGAAGAATGTTCTCTTAAATAGTCCAAGAGAGGGACCTTCTAGTAATAATACAAAGATGAACAACTTATTAGCAAAATCATAAAATATCTTTCTAGAAACCTAATGATGAGGTAGGTGAGAGATTGCTCTCAAATCATTTTTAAAATCATAAAAAGTGCATTTTCTCTTCTCCAAGTGTGCATGATGGTCCCCACTTCAAAATGCTTTCTTCTCCACTTCTAAGATACTCTTATTTTTCACTTTGAAGGGGTTTTCTTAGCAAAAGTAGGGGTGTGGTGAGGACACTTTTTGGACTAAACTCCTACTAACCTCTTTCATTCCTTTAGATGGTGACACCTTCAAAAGAGGTGGAGCCATCAACAAACCAACTAAACATAAGACCTAAGATCCAAACATGAGTCTAGAATTTATTTAAAAAAAAAACTAATCAAAGTAATTAAAGAAAGATGAAGAAACCTTGCTTTTTAATTATGTTTATTTTCATTAAACACTTTCCTCCATAAAGGTAAGGGATTTATCATTATCTATGTCTTTAGACATAAAATCATATTTATTATACATAAGAAAATAAAGTATATTATAATTATAGTATCGAAGCTATATTATACATAAATATAGTAATAAAATCTAGTAAATTATTTATGTTAATACAATATAATATTAAAAAGTATACTATTGAATAATATACATATAATTATGTTTTTATATTAAATGATAAATATATTCTTTAATTCAATTAAGTATATAAAAATCTAATTTTCTTAATTTAGAGTATTTTTTATTATCTTAATTCATATTTTTCATTTTTAATGTTACATATAGTTAATTACAAGAAAAAAAAAAGAATAGTTAGAAAATTATAAAACTTTAAACCTAACAACTTTTCCTTTTCTTCGATCTTCGAAGATGTTGCATCAATAAACACTAAACTTTGGTGCTTTCATCTTTAGTGGGGTATCTAATGCCACAATTTATACATGGCTCAAAAGATGATAGGATCTTGATCAATTTAAGAGGTGTTTGGAAACTCAAAACCCATATAAGTGAACACAACAATTGCAAAAGCACGTATATGGCATGGAAAACAATTCAACAAGAATAAAACAAAAAGGGAAACAAGAAGAAGTTGTAAAGGGAGACTGAAAATGGCTTGAACAGAGAAAATGGAGAAAAAAGACACCACCTTTAAAAGAACTCTAAAGGGATAAGTGTCATAGGGATTAGCTACTTGAAAAAGTTTATCAAGATAAGAACCAAAGTAAGATAAAAATTCTCTCAAAATTCACAAAGATATATCTAAATATTTTGTATATTCTTCAAGAATAATTTTACAAGAGGAGTGAACTCTCCTTTTATGTCACACTAAAGGAAATGAAAAAACACATATTGTGCATCTTGAACAAAAAGAATCCTAAGTGAACTCGTAAGACTACTTAAACTAATTATTATTTTAACTAATTATGTGATTAACACTTAGTTAACTTTAATATTCCTAAGCCCATGGATGGTTCTTTCAACAATTTGAGTGAAGCATTTTAGAAGAAGATAATTATAGTATAACAATCCTAGTTAATCAAATTTCTCATTTTAGTAAGTTCATCTTAATCCTTTTTTTTTGGGTCAATTTTTAAAAGTACTACATGCATAGGTATAAAGTTGTTGCATGAGACTCTATAGTGCTCAAGGTGAATCTTTGTTTGTTTAAAATTGCTATGGTATATCCAGATCATTGATATGAATTTTATGTGTATAGGATTGTATCTTGTGACATTGGAAACTATTTAAAGCTCTTTCTTAATCAAAATCCTTGGTCCAGATAAAGGAAAGCTACTTGTTTTCTTTAACGATACTTTAGTTTAATTGATTTGATGATAAAGGTGACATAATCACTATATTTGAATTGAGAAAATATTTTATGTTGATGAATTTAGAATAATTGATGATATTGAGATTTGAGTATAAAGATGAATATGATGTGTGTTATATTTTATTAGTTGTGAGTTTTGAATAATTGAGATATATCAACTTAGTTAATTTGGTTTGGTTTAAAAATCTGAAAAAAATATATCTTTTGAATTAGAATGAAGTAAAATAAACCAATATGACTGAATGATTGATATGATATAGTTGAGACTTTTGCAATTATGTAAACTCGTTAGGTGTGTTATGCATTTGTTGAGTGAAATTCAAGTTTTTAAAATCTAGATAGCTCAATACACTTTAATCTTCGGGCAAGCCAAAACATGCATGGTGAGCCTTTGAAAAGAGACTTTGAGGTTTTGGGTTGCTAGGCGAGTCTGACTTCACTAAACAAATTATCTGATAATAACTTGTACTTTATTGCTAGGTGAACCAATCCTCTTGCTAAGCAAACTTTTCTTAATTAAAAATGAGCTTAAAGGGGATTGGTTGATGAGCAGGTCAAGTTTCGCTTAATAAGTATACCTTTAAAGGTCTTGTTAGCCGAGTGAAAAAACTTGCTGAATGAGTCATAGTTTTAAAAGCTCATAGTTGAGCGGGTTAGTGAGTTTGTTGAGTTGGAAAGGAACAATTTGAGTGAATAACTTAATGTTTTTGAGAATTTGAAAATGTACTTAAATTATTGAAAATCTAACTTATCCTATTTTTCTTGTGTTGTATTTGGTGAATAATTAATTAAAGAAAATTATATTGATAACAGCAAATGAAAAGGATAAATTTTAATTTATATATTGATTAAGAAGCTTTAAATTGATTGATATCTATAAATTGATGATCAAAGATATTATATTCTAAATTGGCTTAAAAAAGAAAAAAAGTCACATGAAAATATGGTGAGATAAAACTTTTCTATTACCAGTTTAACAGAGACACCATAATTTACATAGAGGACACGTAGTTGAAGCCTTATAGCTCACTGCAACATTTTAAAAATAATTATTTATAAATTTATTTCTGTATTTTTCACTAGTTTGACGATGAATATAATCTGGAATGGAGTTGAGCCAGTGATGAATGGATTTTTTTATTTGTTTTTTTATTATTATTTTTTTTATCAAATTAGTATCATAATAGTATTTTCCTATTGAAAATTTAGTTTACTCCAAATATATCCAAAGTTTGTTGTCAATTATTAGAAAGACTTCACTATAGGAAAATATTCCACTTCATACCATTTAAACTACATTTTTATTACTACTAATTCCACTTTACTTTTCCTTTAATTAATATAATAGTGAAGAGTGAGTACAAAGGAATTTCCCTCCTATAAATTTAAAAATCTTGCAGTTTACTAAAATAGGTCCTATCCAAAATAGAAACATGGCCTAAAAATTGACACGATAACTATTTGAGTTTGACCATTGAATTTGATTCTCATTTCTCAAACAGTTGCTATCAGTGAATGGTATTATTGGTAAGGTAATCCACATTTGGAATTACCCATTAATCAACCTTCAAGTCTCAAAAAACAACGTTGAATTGAAATTAGGACACAGTGCAGACTCAGTGAATTGGCCAGTGTTTTCCTATGTTTCAAGCAAACACTTCTTACATTATACTTCAAGACTATCATTACTTGCATCTTTTGCAACCCTGAGAGACACACACTGTCAGAGACACAACAAGATCAAGAACTTGATTGTGTGAAGATGTAAGTATGTATAAAATGAGGATAATTGTTTTGTTCATCCAACATAGCAATATCTAAGAAATAGTAACCAAGTGGAGATTCAAGATTGAAGATTGAAGATTGAAGATTGAAGATTGAAGATTGAAGATTGAAGATGAAGTTGAAATCCTTTGCTAACCTTTTCCTTATGTTGTTTTTTGTTGCCTTTTCCAACATCAAAATCTGCTTAGGAGACTGTGATAACCTACAGGATTCTTGTCCAGCAGTTCCACCCAACAAGCAGACCATATTCATCAATGGTCTACAGTGCAAAAACCCAGTTAATGTATCAGCTCAAGATTTCAGGACCACAGAACTGAGCACTGCTGGATCCACAGACATTTTTGGTGCGGCTATGAAAATTGTGAGTGCTGCTGAGTTTGGTGGTCTGAACACTCTTGGCCTCTCCATTGGAAGAACTGATCTTGATGGGAATGGCCTGGTGAACTTCCACTATCATCCTAGAGCTACTGAGATGATCTTTGTTACCAAAGGGGTGTTGTTGGCTGGATTTGTTGATACCAAAAACCAGTATTTCCAGAAGTTGATTAAAGTAGGTGATGTGTTTGTGTTCCCCAAGGCTTTGTTCCACTTCTATTTAAATACTGGTTTTGATGAAGCCACTATCTTGTCAGTGTACAACAGCCAAAATCCTGGCTTTGTATCCCTTAGTCCTACAGCTTCTGACACTACATTGGAATCACTAGACAAGATCAAGAGAAAACTCATCTCACTCTCTGCCTCTGAAACTCATGATGTAAACAATTTCATCTCTCCACAAATGGAAAGCATTTACAGTTAGCCATTTCAACCTATTCTCTATTGAACTCCACGGTATTAGTTCAATTACATATAACAGTGTGTTTTGTTTGGTTATTTATTGTACTCCCAAGTTATATTATACATTACTATTATGCCTCATCCATAATGTTTCAACCTTTTTTCAACATAAATTTCCTAGCTCTATATATTACTGGGAATCATGATTCCCAATGATACCAGGAAGTAGAATGGAAGAGCAAAAACATAACTCGAGATTCCCCTTCTTTTGAGTTCAGGTGTGAGAACCAAACACTTCAACTAACCACGACTTAAGTTATTACAACAGTTAGAATAACGTTTAAACAACTTGCCATGGATTCCTGGAATATACAAAGAGTCAAATTGAATTACATGGTTAGTACATAGAACATATGATATCAATAATATGACATTAAACAAATCTTTCGAAATCACAGTAGGTTGTTCCCTGGAGTTCCATTGGTACATTCAATTTCATAGCAAAAATTGAATGTAGCAATGGAGATGTTTACAATCGAGACAAATTGTTTGTTTTACAAGTAGAGCAAGGTGTTCGCTTGAAGGATGTATTGAATCCCACTACTTTTCTGTAAAGATAGCAAAATATATAAGTACCCAATTCTACTAATCTAGCATCTGATGGGTGCACGCCAATGACAGATCCAATGCAAATGAATCATCCACTGGTTTTCTCCATAAATCCATCAAAACCTCTTCAAAAGACCGGAAAGACATGGAAGATTGATAACCTTTAAGATTTTCACAAATCATGTTTACTTTGATGACATGCTTGCAAAGATTACCTTGCATTGACCAAGAACAATCACAGAATGCAAATTCAGATCCCAGATTCCACACTAGATGAGTTAAGCTACTATTTTTTTGGCTCACAACCTTGGCAAAGAGGTGGTCTCTATCATCCAAGGTAACAGCATAGTCTGGAATTTGAAGTGCTCGATGCCATGATGTAGAAGAGAGAATATATTTTTCCTTCACATTCTGGAAAGAGTCACTTTCATCAGCATAGCGATCATCTTTTGAAGTTTTAAATTATTCATTTGCTAGTCAGCTACTGCTTCCAAAATTCAGACAGAAACAAGGGAACTATAGAACTTATGAACAAATTTAAAACAAGGACCAAAGTACTTCACACTTCAAAGTAACTGTGCTCTATCAAAACAGATGAAGCTAGAAAACGCTAAACAATTATCATAAAAGCCAAAAGAGGAAGAAACTGTCTAAAAGCTTGATCATAGTCATTTTGAAATACATTATAGGCATGGCAGAAACTTACAGCCTGTACTCAAGATACTCATCATCCTTGTAATCCTTCAAGCTTCCAATAGTTCGTTTCCTTCCTCTCTCGATATGAAACCGAGTGGGGCACTCCACATTCGAGCATTTACCAATTATAAAAGCATCAACTCTGTCATAGGGAATAAGGGCAACCACATCATGGTGCTCACCAGTGCCAAACTTGGTCCAAGTCAAGTCAGCAGCACTAAACTCCTCCTCAGGTGGGTCTTGCAGG
>Ga0214545_1000107_pt1 | contig 94984 bp, 39 predicted proteins | sample CNSS4metaG_FD_160064 | JGI IMG/M metagenome (GOLD analysis project Ga0214545, IMG submission 160064) | Root nodule microbial communities from cowpea collected in UCLA plant growth center, Los Angeles, California, USA - CNSS4 | ecosystem: Host-associated > Plants > Roots > Nodule | place: USA... | reverse complement strand
CAAGCTTAAAAATGGAAGAGATGGAAGAGAAAGAGATACAAAGAGGAAGATGGAGCTGTTCCCACAAGCCCTAGCACTCCTCCAAGCTCTCCAAATGTGTTCTTCGTGCCTCCAAAATGCCAAAGATACTTTTCCCCTCGCGAAAACAGAAGAAAAGGAGCCAACTTGCCACATCAGCGAACAATGGCGCCTGGCGGCAAGGTCTCACCGCCAGGCGGTATCGGGCAAACATGGGGCAAAACTGGCAGCTACCGCCCGGCGGTGTCCAGTTACCGCCAGGCGGTTCGTAACAGGGGCGCCTGGCTGGCGCTTGGCTGGCGCTTGACTGGCGGTTTGTTCCGCCTGGCGCTTGCTTCGTGTCGCCAGGCGCTTCCTGTTGACATTTTTCTTCTTCTCCTTGCTATTTCGGGTCACTCATTAATCTGGATTTTTGGACAAAGCTTCCCATCTACAAAAAGGACACAAAAAATGGGGATTAGTGGTATATGTAGATAAATGTAACCCAAAATGTATTTATTTACAAAAGTAAGGTAAAATTGAGGATTAAGTAGGTTAAAAGCTTTGGAAGAGATGATTTTGCTAATGAAATATAGCTTGGATAATGGTAAAAATTAACATTATCAAGTTTATGTAAAATTCTTAAGTTGTAGATTTTTTTTTTTGTGTAGTCTTTTTTTGTACAATATGTTAGATAATAAAGTTTAATTATCAATGAAATGGTAAATTATACATTATTGCATGTAGGTGAATAATATTATTGTGAATGCATGAAAATTGGCAAAAATAATAATAAAAAAAAACACACTCACTTTCTCTAACCATTATTACAGTAATTATCATAAAAAAAAAATTGATTTACTATACCTTGTGTGCCTCTAACTCTCAGAGTAAGTTATATATATATTTTTTTATGTCAAATCTAGTAATACTTGTTATAGGAAGTCATATTTTCTATATCATGTCTATGAATATCTAGCATAATAAGTTACACTATTAGATATCTGAGTATTTGTCCTGGAAAGTGATATATGATCTACATGTGTTGAAGATACAATGACACTTACTATTAGAATTTTCATAAAAAATCAGATATCCTGTGATGGTTCTCATCAAAACTATCATTATTTATAAAATCTGAATTTTATCATAGTTTTACACATTTTATGCTGGTTTAGGTGGATTTACTATGACAGTCTTTCTATTAACATAGAAAGTATAAATTTTCTATATTACTTTCATTTTTTATGTTTGTAGTACTATATAATTACCAACTATATAAAATTATTATTGGTTCATTATTGATAAAATTAATTTAAGATAAAATGAATTATTTATTCGTAAAATTTCACCATGTTGTTAGCTATACTTCCATGTTTCATTTTTTTTTTTGCCTTCTTTGCATACATCATCATGAGTAAGAGTTTCAAAACTAGAAAAAAAAATTCATTACGTTTTAACTTTATATTTTTTTGAAACATATAAGACTTGGACGAAATTTGGGAGGATTGGGAGCTAAAGAGAATATGAATAATTAAAGTTTTAGAAGCAAAATCCAATGTTTAAGATTGCATAATGTTTATTCATGGATGGCTAGAAATGGTCTATTGATTCATTTTCACCTCCTTAGAGAGTTGTATCTTCCTATCATCAATCGCCACACACGCCACCGGGTCCCCCATATTGGAGACAACTTCCGAGTCCTTCTCCTCCATCTCCGTAGTGTTCGACATTAAAACAATCAGATTTGTCAATGAATGCCTTTGTCATGTGTTTGTTAGGTTCAAAATCTTTTCTTTCTTCATTTTGAAAGGAGATAAACCTAAAGTAAGCGGCATGATAAAAGTTCTTATCTGGAAAAATTCCAGATCCCATTTGAGGACTGGGAAGGCCAGGAGGAGTAACTGTTCTCCCGCCCCACCCCACTCGATCGGCTGAGGCCATGTTCGAGAATAATTCTGCTGGATAATATCCAATATATTCCTCACCAACTTTCAACCACCAATTTTTATTTATTCGATCCTGAAAATGTATATAGATTTTGTCAACTACATAACATTATCCTTAATATTCACATTGAAAGTTGTATAGGCATCAAACCATAGTAATAGAAATTGCAATCTCTATCAGTCTCCCTCCGTAGACAGATGTGTTGGACAAGCGTGAACCAATGAAATTATCTTGACTAATTTGGACAAAACCTGAACATTGAAGATTGTAGCATCCTGTCTGCTTGAAATTATCCGACTGCAACATTTATGAATATTAAATAATTAAGTAAATAAAAGTAACATATAGCATAATATATCATTTTGCAAGTTTAAGTTTAGTAAGGATCTTTACTATAAAAAAAGTAGATTAAAAACAAGTAAACAAGTCTCTTCTTACTGTCCATGCTGAGAAGACATAAGTTCCGGTATCACGACCATGAAATTGTGGAGCCACCTTTTACACAAATTAAATGAAAAATGTAAATTAAAACATAATAGATGTAAAAGGGTATATTTTTTAATAAAAGAAATATGGATTAAATATATTTTTACTTTCTAAACTATTATTAATAACTGTATTTTGTTCCTAAATTAAATAATGAAATATTTAGTTTTTGCATTTTATAAAAATCATGTAAAATATTATCTTCGCAAACGACATGTGGACTCTTTTCCATGTGAAAAACATACTTCTAGTGTCAACTATATTAAAACCTCCACATGTCGTCTATTAGAGAAATATTTTATATGACTTTCATAAAATGTAAGAACGAAATATTTTATAATTTGGTCTTAGGGGTGAAAAGACAATTTTTTATAAAAGTTTGGAAAAAAATATTTATCATAAAAATAATTATATCAATTGAAACTCACATGCCATCCAAATGCGACTTTGTTAGTGCCTCCGTTTTGAACCCATATATGAGTAATGCTTTCTTGATTTACATTCTTCTTAAGGACTCTTGGATTATAGATACTATTTGTTCCCTTAACTTGATAAAAAGGACCAAAAATTTCTGTAACATATATTTCTGCCATCTGCAAAATTGAATTAAATAATGATTCAAATAAAAAAAAGAATGAGACATACATTGTGTACAAATAAAATTACAAATTTAAAATATAAGAAAAAACATACATGGACACCAGAAGCTTCCTGAATCATGCTTTGATTATAAAATGACGATTTTCCTTGAATTAGATCATCTTTTGTTGTTCTCCGAATGGGAACAGTTCCCTTTGGACATTTTTCTTTCTGAAGTCCAAATATGAGTTCGTTCGATGAATTCTTCGTACTTGTCTTTTCATACGAGTTTTGAAAACTAGGTTTTTTCTGTAAATAAATAAAACAAGTATTATAAAAGAAATTGACTACAAGTTAATCCATTTAACAATAATAAGCAAAGAAAGTGTACCTGTAATTTATGGTCTTTCAATAAATGATGATCAAACGCTGATTGTTTATAAATATCAATGCAATCAACAATATATCCAAACTCTGTCTATAAAATTCAAAATATAGAATATATAAAAAGAATAATCAAAACTAAAGTACAATAGAATAAAATAGAAGAAGAATATATACTTGAATACTCTTGAGTGAGGGTTTGTTAATGACTTGTAATTGTCTTTCTATCTCCAAATTATCTATGTGAATAGCATGAACTCTATGACTATTATGGCTATTTACCAACCACAACACAAAGAACAATATTTTGATCATTCTCTCTGCAGTTCCTTCTATCTATCAAATAAAATGAGTGTCTATTGGATACCTTGTGGACTTGTCTCTTTATAGCCATTAACCGTCAACAAATAATTACAAGGAAATACAAGATTGAAAGATAAATGAATTATATGAATCAGCATTGGAAAAAATATCAGTTATAAGTTATTGTTATTTTTATTGCTAAAAATATTATTTTTATTAAGAGATAGGAGTTACAATTAATTATTGTATTTAAATGAGTTATGTTATTTGAAAAACTTCCTACTGAATTATAATAGTTTGCATTTCAAATGCATGAATTATATCAAATTAATTATAATTAATTGTTATACATTGATGTCATCATGGAGGATGGATTGCAATTACTCTGTTATAAATAATTTATTGATTACATTTAGATGTTGTTTTGAAATGTATTGTTGCCTAAATTGGGATAATGCAGAAATTATAATTAACTATTATGTTCAAGATTACCTTTATTATAGAGAAATTGTAATTAATTATATTTAAATAATTATATATTAAATAGAATTGTCTAGATATTGGATTGATTTTTTTGGCTTGATTAATACTCAAGAGCATTTGAAGTTGACAAGTTAATACAAGGAACAATTCCAATTTTTTTTTAGAAAGTTAAGAGAAATGAGTGGGACGATAAATAAACTGGCACCTGTGTTTTTACGGAAAATTCCTACATTGATTGTGAATGGGTATGTATGTGTATAGAGAATACCTGACTTTTTCAAATTGGGTATAAGGATGAGGATGTACATATCCGTCACGTTCCTGCATAAATTATTAAAATACTCATAGTCTATTTTATATATATATATATATATATATATATATATATATATATATGCTTTCTATTTTTTATTTCTTCTAATTGTTTGACTTGTCATAAAATTCATTCATATCTCCAATATATTTTCCATCCTATCACAACATTTATGCAATTATTTTTAAATGATGTATGTCAATTAAACATTGTTTGTGTCTCAATTTGAATATTTCTACTTTTTTTAATATTTTTATTTATTGTATATCCTCTTTTCATATAAGAATGTTAACATTATCAATTTAAGTGTTCAATAGTGTAAATCTTTAATTTACTAACTAATATATAAAATTTATTTTTATTCTTCTATTATTTCATTTGAAGAACTCTTTTGTTTCAGTGAAATAATTTTTGTTATCTTTCAACCATCAACTAACTTGATATTTGAAAAAAAAATTTAGATGTCTAAAGTATTTCTCATCTTATTATACCATTAATTATACATTTTTTTGTCATTTCATTTCTTAAATTGTTTCTAATACACATATTTATTTATGTTTTTTAATATTTTTATTAATATCCACTTATATATCCAAACTTTGGTTATAAAGTTCAAAACAAAAAATATACAAAAATAATTAATCATACCTAAAATATAAAAAATAATTAATCGTACGTAAAGTATAACGAAATGCAATGGAAGAATATGTATTTCAATATTCTTGACAAACATTAAAAAAAAAATTCTTAAATAATAACAAATTTTAGTGACAAAAAATATGTTTAAATACCAATTTTTTTTATTAAAGTTCAATACAGAGACTAACTCTTTTGATAACCATTGGTAGTTAATATTAGTGACTAAATTAAAGACCAATTCATAATAGAAACTATTTTAGTTACCAATTTAGAAACCAATTATAATTTTTTAAAATATTTTAGTTATCAATGATTTTTAATTTATAAATTCATATCTAAATTGATTATTATAGTGATTAATTATTATTTTAACTAAAACTAGTTATTATTAAAAAAATATCTTGTAACGAGATGATTTATTATTGACTTGTAACTATCTTTCTATCTCCAAATCATCTATGTAAATGACATGAACTCTATGACTATCAGGGCTATTCACCAACCACATACAAAGATAAAATATCTTAATCATTTTGTCTTCACGATCCCTCCATCTATTAAATAAAATATTAAATTGTTCGGTCTATATTTTTTAAAAGAATATTATTAAATTGTGTAAATGGATTTAATATCTCATATATATTTTAATTTTACTCTTTTTTTTATTGACAAAAAAGGAACCAATATCGAAATAATACAAGAAAGTAATGAAATAAAAAAAATATATATATATATATATATATATATATATATAATCGATTAATATTTTAATTATTATTGACTCATTGTAAATAAAGAAAACATTTAGGACATCTTGCTAATATAACAACCATAAAACTATATATAGTTGAGTTAGATGAGGTTGCATTAAGTAGAGTTGTATCTACGTTAACTTGATAAGAATTTGTTCAAATCAATGTTGGACCGAGTTGAATTGAACGCACATAAAACCTTCGGAGTACGGAAGTTTTCAAACCTATTCATTTGGTGAACTAAAAATTTGCTATTATACTCTCGTGAGACTAGATCATTTACCATTCTCACCTTACTACTATATTCTACTATTAAATTCTATTAGTACTGGAATGTTTGTTGTTATCTCCTTAGAGTACTCAACATTTTATATTGTTCCATCCTCTATTGTTAACCACATATTCTAAGTTGTTTCACCTAATTTTTGTAATTTCCTTTCCACCTATATAAACAGGTGATTAGTTAGATATATAATAATTTCTATCACATGATGATTACCAACTATATAAAATTATTATGCGCTCACTATTGATAAAAATAAATTAACATAAATTATTCATTCATAAAGCTTCACCATGTCAACTTATACTTCAAAGTTCATTTTTGTACCTTCTTTGCATATATAATCAATTTTTTTTCGGAGTTCATAGCTATAGAAAACATTCATTATATTTTAACTTTATATTTTTATGAAAAATGTAGAACTCGAATGAAATTTGGGAGGATTGAGAGCTAAAGAGAGAAAGAGAAAAAGAAAATAATAGAAAGGAAAAAAAATTAATTAAAGTTTAGAAGCAAAAGCCAATGTTAAAGATTTCATAATGTTTATTCATGGATGGATATATAAATGAATTTGGATTTTCTGCTGGAATTTTTTTGCTGTTTCTCTGTTTCTCTACTGTGCCTTTTAATATATTGATTATCACTAATTTTGACGTTTTAAAATATATGAAAAAGATATTTAAAATACCAACATAGTATATTTTTAATGCTCAACAGAGGACAATACCAACAAAACCAATAAAGAATCTGGACTCGATATAAATGCTCTGTTGATTTAATTGCCACAGTTGCCACCAGGTCCACCAAATTGGAGAGAATTTCCGCCATATCCTCCTTCATCTCCATAGTGTTCGGCATTAAAACAATCTGAATTGTCGACAAATGCATTTGTCATTTGTTTTGTAGGTCCAAAATCTGTTCTTTCTTGATCTTGAATGGAGATAAGTCTAAAGTAACATGCATGAACAAAGTTGTTATCAGGAAAATATTCAGATCCCATTTGAGGACTATAATTGCCAGGAGGAGTAACAGTTCTCCCACCCCACCCCACTTTCTCTGCTGAAGTCAAGTTTGAGAATAATTTTCCTGGATAATATCCAATATCATGCCCAAGGATATTCAACCACCAATTTTGAGTTTTTCGATCCTGAAAATGCATATACTTTTTGTCAGTTACATAACATTATCTTTAACATTCCATATTGAAAGTTATATATAGTTGATTGTGAAGTTTGTAGGAGTTCACATTACCAATGAAATAGAAAATACAGACTCAACGGCTGTCCCTCCGTAGATAGATACGTTCGGCACACGTGAACCAATGAAATTATATTGATTAATTTGGACAAAACCTGAACATTGGAGATTGTAACATCCTGTCTTCTTAAAATTATCCGACTGCAACATTTATGAATATTAAATAATTAAGTAAACAAAATTATCATGTAGAAAGTAAAGTTTAGGGTTTAAAAACAAGTAAATAAGTCTCCAAGGTTAGTAGGGATCTTTTCTAGAAAAATGAAAGTAAAGTTTAAAAACAAATAAATAAGTCTCTTCTTACCGTCCATGCTGAGTAGAAATAAGTTGCAGTATTGCCACCATATATTAGTGGAGCCACCTTTAACACAAATTAAATGATAAGTATTGATTAAAAACACAATAAATGTTAAAAGCTATACATTTTTCAACAAAAAAAATAACAAGTTAAATTTATTTTTAGTATCCAAATATTCTTAAAAGTTGTCCTTTGTCTCTAAATTAAACCATAAAATATTTAGTCTTTATATTTTATGAAAGTTATGTAAAATAACATCTTCACAAACACTTTACTATGATGAACTATAATATAACATTCATGTGTTATTTACTGGAGAGATGTTTTACATGATTTTCATAAAATGCAGAGATGAAATACTTTATAATTTAGTTTAACACAATTTTTAAAGTTTAGAGATCAAAATGTATCAAAGTTTGAAATTAAGAACAAATTTCAATTTTACATCTAAATTTAAGATTAAAAACATATTTCACTCAAATGATTATGTAAATTAAAACTTACATGCCGCCCGAAGGCGATTTTGTTAGTGCCTCCATTCTCAACCCATATATGAGAAATACTTTCTTGATTCTTGTTCTTGAGTCTTGGATTATAAATGCTATTTGATCCTTTAACTTTATAAAAAGGACCGAAATTTGGTGTAACATATATTTCTGCCATCTACAAAATTCAATTAAATAATGATTCAAATAATAATAAAAAAAGGTTATAATTCAAATGAAAAAAAAAAACAAGAAGAGACATGCATTCTATATAAATAAAATTACAAAATCTGAAACATGAGAAAAAAAAATACATGAACACCAGGAACATCTTGAACCATGCTTTGATTATAGAATGACAATTTTCCTTGAATGAGCTCGTCTTTTGCTGTTCTCCGAATGGGAACAGTTCCTTTTGGACATTTCTCTTTCCGAAATCCTAATATGAGTTCATTTGATGAATCCTTCATACTTATCTTTTCAAATGAATCTCGATAGGAAGGTTTTCTCTGTAAATAAATAAAACAAGTATTGTAAAAAAATTCACTAAAAGTTAATCCCATTTAAAAATATTAAGAGAAGAGAATGTACTTGTAATTTATGATCCTTTAATAAAGGATGATCAAATGCTGGTTGTTTGTAAATATCAACACAATCAACAATATATCCAAAGTCTGTCTATAAAATTCAAAACACAAAATATATAAAAAATATTAATCATACCTAAAGTATGTCAAAAAAATTAATCGTACGTGAAGTAGAATAGAATGAAATAGAAGAAGAATATGTACTTGGATACTCTTGACAAAGGGTTTGTTAATGACTTGTAATTGTCTTTCTATCTCCATATCATCTATATGAATAGCATGAACTTTGTGACTATCATGACTATTTACCAACCATAGTACAAAAAATAATATCTTGATCATTTCTTCTGAAGGATCCTTCAATGTATCAAATAAAATGAGTACATATTGGATCACCTTGTGAAATTGTCTCTTTATAGCCATTACCAGTCAAGAAGGAATTAAATAATTGAAGGATAAATGGATTATATGAATCAACAGTAAAAGAAAAATAAATTATAAATGATTATTATATTTTTGTTAAGAGGGAAGAGTTATAATTAGTTATTATGTTTAAATGAGTTATGTTATGTGAAAAATTGCATACTGAATTGTTCCAATTTGTACTTCTAATTACTTGTTATACATTGCCTGTCATCTAGGAGTGGATTGCAATTATTGTGTTTTAAATAATTTATTGATTACAATTTAGATGTTGTTTTGAAATTTATTGTTGCCTAAATTGGGATAATGCTAGAATTGTAGTTAGCTATTATGTTCAGGATTACATTCATTAATCTTTAGTATAGAAAAATTATAATTAATTATATTTTAAATATTATATTAATTAGTATTTTCTAGACATTGTCTTGGTTAATATCAAGAGCATTTAAAGTTGACATGTAAATAGAAGGAATAAAATCAATTTGACAAATATTTTCTTAATTAATGTTAACAAAGATGAGAATAAGTTACCATATGAAATTTGAGTCAGAATTTAGAAAAAAAAAAATGTCAGAAAGTGAAAACTCATTTTTTTTTAGTAAAACTCATATATATGTCCTTCATACTATAAGTGCGTTTCAAAAAATAAATTTGTTAAGATCCTTTAAATACTATATTAATTATTAATAAGTAATATTTAATATCCATATATAATTCAATCTTATTAACACTGTCTTTAATTTTCCTTTATGAATTATTTTCTTATTTTTAATATTTATTAATAATTAATAACCTTTTAGTAATGTGGTCTTTAATTCTCAGTTTGTTATATTAATTTAATCACTTATTCATTTGGACAATTTACAAATATCACATTATAGGTTGAAATTGACTTTAATGATAATTTCTTAGTTTTCCTTGTAAGTTGGAGAAGATTGTTGAAGCATATAACATAAGGAACTCTTTGATCACTTCAAAAGTCCTAACCCTAATCAACAATTACTCAATTGGAGTTCAAAACTTTAGTCCCTGTATCTCAAAAACCTCAACCATACATGCCTCAATTGGAGAGAAGAAGATTTAGGGTAGTTCTATTAATCTATGTTTGTTTTTAACAATTTACTATAATAGAGAATGAGAATACACGTGTTTATAGACGTGTTTGTATAAAGTGATTTGAGATGATTTACAAAGATAAATTTGGAGGAGTAGGGTGAGAATGATATTCTTTAAAATGAAAAGATTTGAGTGTAAAATCAGCTCATTATTTAGATAATTACTATTTTATTTTCTTTTTTACTTTTTTACTTTTTACTTTTATAACAAATTTTAATTAATTAAATTTTTATTTAAAATATTTTTTTACACGATTATATGAAAATAATATTAATTATACAAATTTAATTTATTAAAATTGTAATTAATTAGTGCTTGATAAATTAATCGATTTTTAATTAGCTAAAACTTACAATTAAATGAAAAGTATTGCATTTAGTGTTTTCAAGAAACCTTAATCAAACAAATAATTTGGGGTAAAAGTGTTACTTTTGCTGCTATATTATAGGTAAAAACATTGTAACAAAATATGTGTATTACAAACATTACAAACATATAATTCATTCAATTATAATTTAAATTCATTAAGTTTTCATTTGAAAAATAATTAAAAAAAATTAAAGTTATTTAATTATTAAAATTGTTTATTTATATCAATATCATAACCACCGCCCTAAATAATATTTCTTAGAATATATATTTCTTACAATATTTATTTTAAGTTTGTAAAACCTTTTATTTCCATTGAAATAAAATATATTATTATTTATTATAAAAATAAGTAAAAATATTAAATATTATTTTATTTCCAACATATATCTTTATTAAATTAATTACAAAATCATGTCTAAGATAAAAAAAATGCCTAAAAAATGGTACTTATATACCTATATTAAATTAACTATAAGTTTATGTTTGAGAATAAAATTTAATTAAATTAGTATTAGTGTATGCTAATTTTTATTGATATTAAAAAATATATTTAATGAGTTAAAACCTTTTTTTAATAAATTATAATTTTGTTTAGAAAAAAGATAATGATTAGTTATCTTCATTCTTTTATAATTAGTTTTGATATTTTTTTTTCTTTTTTTATCTTGTTGTGACTTCAATTTTGATTCTATTTTCTTCTTTTATCTCTCTGTGACTTCAATCTTGATTTTATTTTCTTTTTTTATCTCTCGGTGACTTTTTATCCACTGATCTCACTCCTTGTCTCTTATTGCTTTCTTGTATTTTAGAGTTCTTATTTTGAGGGTTTTGACATATTTCATTCCTTAAATCTCACTATAAGAAAAAAATATTTTAGCCACCGACGAAATTTGTCACTAAATGGATAAAATTAGTCGCTACCAGCCTTAGTCATCGAAAATAAATAGTGACGAAAATCCTAGTCGCAAAACAGTTAGTCACCAATTTCAAAATTGATGGCTAAATAGCCAGTGAAATTGTGATCGCTATGTTATCACTGAAAAATTGGTCACCTTAAAGTATTAGAAACCAATTAACCCACCAAAATTTTAGTCTCTAATTCAGTCACAAAAAATGGCAAATTTTAACAATTGTTACTCCTCAATTAACATATGGAAAATGGTCTTCATGAAAGGAAACATTTTGGAAAACATTAATGGCATGATTTTAGAGATTTAGAGTTGTCAAAATAGGTAACCCAGCCCGACTCGACCCACCACGAGTTGACCACTTAGTGAGCCAACCCAACCCGATTCACTTATTAGCGAGCCAAAAAAATTTGAACCCAGCTTAGCCCACCACATGTTGGTGGGTTAAACGAGTTGGCTCACTGGCTCACTTAATTAAAAAAAATATAATTATTTATTGATATTTAGTTAAAAATAAATTATAATTTTGATTAAAATCTAAATAAACTTCAATAAATCCAAAAATACATTCCAAAAGGATGTTAAACTCTAAATATAAACCAAAATCACAAAAATACAAATTATCAATGTGTTGGCTAAAAGAAAAACTCTAACATGATCCAAATGTAAAGCCCAACTTAATAAAAAAAAACTTGTCTAATCCTTTATATGTGGGTTGGTGAGTCAACCCGGGTGAAACAGGTTCTAATTGGGCTGGGTCAAAAATCAAGCCGTATTAAAATTTGTAAAAAAATTTCAACCCAACCTGATTCGAATCCGTGATGGGTCGAATTGGCTCACGAGTTTCAACCTATTTTGACACCTCTATGAAAATCATATATATTCTTTTTGTGTTAAGTTTAAAACCAAGATATATTCCTAATATAACACAAGGATCCAAAATTTTCGAGTCAGCAACATTACTACAAAGATAACACAAACATCCTAAAACACATCGATAGATAGATATTGACGACAGGTCGAATGGACCTACTTGTTATTTGCTTGGTCTAGAAAAAATAATCTATTATATGTATGAATTTTTTTATACTTCTATGTAATAATGGATATTCACAAATATTTTTATAATTTTAAATAAAATGATTTAAAAGACGAGCCTTTAAAACATAAATTTAGATTTAAAGATTAGTTTCAAAGTACAATTCAAATAAAACTGCACCTAAAATATTGAAACAAATAAATTTGGTCTTTCTAAAAACAAATTTAAATGAGCTGCATAAAAAAAATTTAAAATTAACGTTTTAAAAAAACTTCAATTTCATAATTATAGATAAAAAATAGAAATATATGAAATCAAATTTTAGACAAATTTTCAATAATTAATATTTCTTTGACTAATAAATTTATTTTAATAAATTAATTTTGAAAAAAGATACTTAGATAAAATCTACTAATAATTATCAGTGAGTAGCGAAAATTCGAGGGTCGGATTTCATGATACTTGTTCCAATTTCATAAGCAAACGAGTAATTAAATAAAATACTCATATCTATAATTCATTCACATATATTCACCAAGGATATTTATTACAAATTTTACCCATAAATTCTTTCCATATATAATCACAAGTGGAGTTTCAGAACTAAAAAGAAAAATTCATATATTTTAAGTTTATACTTTTAGTGATGGACGAATGAATGCAAATGCTTTTTATTCATTGATTTTTCAACTCCCTTCCTATGATCAATCATCGTCGCATTTGCCACCGGGTCCTCCAAATTGCAGAGAAAATCCATCATGTTCTCCTGTATATGCATAATATTCAGCATTGAAACAATTAGACCTATCTACCAATGTTTTTGCCATGTATTTGGGAGAATAATCCTACTTCATTAGCCGAAGAAAAGTTTGAGAATAATCCTGCAGGATAATATCCTATATTTGTCTCTATAGTATCTTGCCCCGAATATTTAACCACCAATTTTTCGTTTCTGGGTCCTGCATAATATTCAGCATTGAAACAATTAGATCACCATTTGGAGTCGCCTCTTTATAGTCATTAGATTAGAAGTCAAGAAGTAATTGATAAATGGATTATAGGAATTCAAGTCAAAATTATCAGTTATAAATCATTATTATATTTATTACCTAAAATATTGTTTTTTGTTAACAAGGAGAGTTATAATTAACTACTGAAGAATGCTAATCAGTACTTTTAGAGTATTAAGAGTACTAGTTAAAGAATAATTAATACGCATCGATCCCGTGTTTTTACATTGAAATGAGAATCAATTAATTAAAATAATATAAATGTATATACCAGACTTTATAAAGACAGAAATATTATTTGAAATTTTTAAGCAATACCTCTCTTATACAAAATAAGCATTTGGAAACTCAATGAAGTTTGAAATTGATACTTTAAATGTTTAACACTATTTTTTGTTGGTTTTTCTATTAATCTAAATTTTTTATGTTTAACTATTTAATATTTTAATTTTTAACAACATTATATTATAATTATTTTATTATTTAATTATTTTAACTTTTATTAGTGAGCATTAAATAAAATATTAACACAATTATATAATATTTATGGATATTTTATCTTTTAAATAAAATAAAATTTCGTTAATGATTATTAGGTCATATTTCATTTAATATCATAATTAATTATAAACTTTTTTAAAATTCAATACATATTAATTATTTTTAAAATATGTTATAATTCAAATATTTAAAAAATACAAACACGCAACACACATATATTTTTGCTAGTAATTATAACATATGGATGAAAATAATGGATATAAAACATGTTAGAAAAGAAAAAAAGCAATTATATAAAATAATCAAAAGAGTATTGCATAATAAAAATGACCAAAAAATAAAAATATTGAAAAGAAGTAAAAGTAATGAAATATGTTTGCTAGAAACGGTATCGACATGTCATTGAACAAAATCGCCAAAAAAAATTTAATTAATAGATTATGATATCATAAAAAGTCATCAAAAGAATATTTTGTATAATAAAAATTACCGACAAATAAAAATGTTGAAAAAAAAGTAAAATATTTAAATATATTTCATAGATTTGATATATCTTTGAACAAAATCGTATGAGAAAAAAATTAATTAAGATTATGTAATATAAAAAATTATTTAAAGAGTATTTTGTCTAATACAAATGAAAAAATATAAACATATTGGAAAGAAGTAAAAAATTCTAAATATGTTTCCTAAAAACGAATTTGATATATCATTTATAAAAATCACACAACTCAATTATGCAACCAACAGGAGACAACCAAGTTCCCATCCTTTCTCTTGCATTGTGACTATCATTTGGGTGATAAAAAGACTGTGTCCACCACTGGTACCAGAGGCAAGAAGACAAGAACTGAAATTAGTGGAAATAGCGAAATTGACACAGAGATCAAAGAAGTTTGTGTCAATTGGCGCAGTTGAAGAGGAAACTCTTCCTTCATCTACTTCCACCAGTTCTTCTTCTTCGATACTTGATGTTGAATCACGTTAAGCACAGAGTTTCATTCACTTCCTACACTAATTTTAGTATTTTAGTTTGTCATACAGTGTTCGAAGTATTTTAGTTTTCCATTGTATTTGTTTTGCATCATCAATGGATAAAAAAATGTTTTATATTTGCTTATGATAATAAAAAAATTATAAAAAAATAATGAAGAATAAGGTTATTACTCATTTCAAGAAGTGTTTTTCTTTTCAAATACCCGGGATTGCATGTCCGGTCTGAGCATTCCGGAACAGAAACATGTTTACTAGATTGGCTATTTCGGTTACCACTCATGATTAGTAACTCCCAATATGGTTATGGTTCCGTTTAATGTTAAATTCTGCCAGATTAGTCAATCTGTTCAAAACAGTTTCGACCATCAATCCTGAAAATAAAATATTGGATGTGATTACCGAAATGAGCAGTTCAGAGTTCAGAATGTCACCAGATCCGACAAACATACACCAGATTAGTCATTCCGGAAAAATAATTAATTTTATTATAAATTATTTTTAAAACAAAATAATAAAGGGTTAAAATGATATTTTAGAAAAATTATGCGATGCAGGAAGAAGCGGCCAAAAACCCAAGACATGTCTTGAAAAACGATAACCTCAACGAACCAGTTACATTTTCAGACCATTTTGGGTGAATGAAGGGATAGAAAAGTTTGCCAATAGCCCTCTTGATTGGTACTAATCAGTAAGTTTTCTTTTCCTTTCGTTGAAGAGTTTGAAGGGGCAATTGAAACAATATATATATATATATATATATATATATATATATATATATATATATAGCATAAGAGAAGAGCAACTATTCCAATGGAAAACAGTCAATGGTTGATTAAAGATTGAATCAATTCTGGCTTAAAAGAATAATAAAGATGATGATTCAGTGCAGCCTCATTCAGTAGAAACCCTTAGCTGGTTTTTGTACAAAATTGAATGGACCACTATGATCAACACAATGATGCTACCAACTCGAATATGTAGCATTATCATCTAACAAAAAATTTCAAGTAACGCTTCTTCTGACATATACCACTTCATAGCAAAACAACTCCCCATATTAGAAATCCTGTTGCCAATAGAAGACTTCTAATTCTCAAGTCACAGTTGCCAAGGTTGTATGCTGAGGAATCTGAATTTGTAGAATTCATGGATGGAGCTGTGAAGTTACCTAAGGTGCCATTTTTGCCAAGACTGGAGATATATGCACAAACATGTCACTTGTCAGAGGCTGTAATAGACAGATTAATTGCAACACAAACAAAACATGTAATAATAATGAAAAATAAAATGAATCAAATATGTTATCTTATGTTGTCTTACCTTCCAGGAAATAAACAAGAACCATGACCTACAATCATTTGAAAAAATGTGTTAATCATCCTAGAAAATGTAGACATGCTAAAGCTAATCCAATCCAATCCAACACTAGGGAACAAACAACTCACTTGGATCTGAGGTGGAGATGGTAGCTACACCATTGAAGTCGCATGCATCGGGAGTTTTTCCCATCTTATGATAGTAAGTGTCAAAAGCATAATTTGCATGAGCAATCACATTGTCTGGTTCATAGCATGGTTGTCCTTGCAGCAATGGAGAACATTCGACCTTGCCTGGTCCACATGCCCAATCTAATGCAGCCTGCAGCATCTTCGGGTCAGCACCATCCTTGGCAATGCAGAAGGTTTGATTGCTGGTATCATTTGCAAGGAGTGCTCCTGATTCTGTCAAGCGAAGAATGTAAACAGGTGCTCCATTTGAATCAAATAGTCCCCAATTCTTCTCAGATAATGGCCCTGGCTTCGTATCCTCGTTGTAGAGCTCATAGATGTAAGTACTGACAGCAATTCCAGGATGTTTGGGAGTTCCGGTTTTGTTAAACACATGCTTGATGAGATTGCTGTTGTAAGTGTTGGCATTGTCTACCGTTGCATCAGGCTCGTTGGAGCCACCTTTGGAGGGCCACCCTGACTCGGTCACTACCACAGGAATGTTGGTGTAGTTCAGAAAAGCCATGGCAAAGTATGCAGCATCAACCATGGCATCAAAGACATTGGTGTAGTGAAGAAGGGTATTTGAATCAACAGCCTCTTTGTTGGGAGGGAGTGTTTTGAAGAGTGCATAGTCTAGTGGAATCACTCCATTTGATTGCATGTAGTCATAGTAAGGGTAAATGTTGAGCATTAGATAAGATTCAGTGGATTGCAAGAAATCAAGGAGAGGGACTAAAACCGGATTTAGCGAACGGTTGAAGAAAGCTTGGGAAGGTGGAAATGAATCAAGGATGATGGAAGATGAAAGGGGTGTGGAAACTTTAACTTGGCGATCGAGATTGGATGCAACAAGTGCTGAATGAATGTACTTAATGGCACTGACAAGAACTTTTGCTGCATTTGGGAGGGAAGTTAAAACATCAGAACCAACGCAAATGGCTGTGATATTGGTGGCTGGATAATGTGCTACCACATTGCGGGAAACCCAGTTGGCGGCTGTGGAATTGGATTGACCAATTGCAAGAAGCTCTTCATTAGGAACAGTCACGACAACCTGAATGCCTGTCTTTGCAAGTGCAAGGAGCATAGCTTGGTCTGCATCGTACAATCGAACATGCTGGATTTGCTGGGCTTTGAGTAGAGCTACTACTTGAGTAGGATGTGGCATATCAGAGAGATCTGTTCCAATGTTCACTCCAATAAATGCATCTGCAAGATACAGAACCTTAGAACTTGGAATGGAAGCATATGCAAGCAGACTCTAGAACACATTTTGTTTGTTCAAAGCAATCTAATTTTAATTGAGGGGTAACATAATTTCATGATGATGAGCTATCTGTGAAGATTACCTGCAAAATTTTAAAACAACAGAATAGCTCTTCCAAAAATAGAAATCTTTTCCAATAATAACTTCTCCAATCTCCACTACAAAGTATTACACACACCCAAAAGTTGGGGGGAAATGACAATACATGGCTTTAATAGGAGAAGGACAAAAGAACCGTTCTATTCAATATAAAATCTCTGAATCATGCTGGTGGTTCGCATCCAAGAAGATCAACAACAAAAAGCTCCTGACTATTTTTAAAACATGTTTCATTGAATATTAGACACAAAAAGCTCAATCTCAGAATAAAAATGTTATGTAAACATACAAACTCTAGGAGGACACAAACTAACCAACCATTCACTATCCAAGCAATAAAATGCCTACTAAATCATGAATCTCAAACAACATTCTGAGAAACTAATCCACAGCAAGGGTGTGCTAGTCCTAGCCAAGGTGTATAAATGAAAGAGTGTGTTTGGGTCTTGATAAGGCAAAACATAGCTAAATTTTACTTCCACCAAGCCAACTCCAAAACCTCATGAAATCAGGAAGGAATCATATGTTAACTAAGCAAGTAAAGGTTTAAGAAGAACCCCGCAGGTTAAAAAAAAGTGAGTTTTGCTGTGATTTCAGAACAATGCCACAAAATACAAACCAAAGGGCAATGAAAGATTCAGAACACAAACACAACTTCAAAAAATGGAAAACACAGGATCTCTTAGCAGCACAGTAAACAAGGAGGGAGAGGGTAAAATGGTCTACTCACCGTCATCAGCCGCAACAAGAGACACTGCAAAAAGCAGAAGAAGAAAATGCACAGCCATGTAGATTCAATGGCTCTGAGAAATCTGGAAAGAAGACTCAATAATGAATGAGAGAGAGAGTGAGAGAGAAAGAAATAGTATGAATAGAGAGCAGAAGGAAATGAAGGAGTAAATTGAAAAGCAGAAAGTGGGGTAAAGCTGTATGAGAATATATGACTGTGTTCGAGAGGGGGCTACAAGATCAAGACAGAAATCACACGTGGAAAGGTTGTCAGAAAAATCAAACGGCTAAGGAATCATCCTTCAATGAAGTTTCACTGTTAATATACATTAAACAAGACCGAAGAGATCAACAAACAAAACCATAAATTAAGATTAAGACACTTTTTTCTCTCTTTAGTTGTTTTTTCAGTTACTAAGCTCTTCATTTTACAATGTGAAAACATATGTAGTTGTCCAAACTAGGTGAGTTACTAAAATAATTTTCGATTTTGTAAGTCTCGAATATTTTTAGACAGAATCGAGCTTGCTTAAACAGTTAGACCAAGCATTGAATAATCTCTCTGTAGTTTGAATAATTTAAGCCATTCTATGGATGAGGTTTCATATTTAAATCTTAAGTGGAGTATTGTATAACGTGTTTAACTCACCTAATGTAATATAATTTTCTTTCTTTTCAATCAAACATTGCTTTTAAACTTTACAAATTAAAAATTACAATTAATATAGTAAAATATTAGATATAAGATCAAATATTAAAAAAAAAAAAAAACTGAACAGACATGCACGTTGGTTATACCTTTTCAATCATTATAAATACTCTCATTTTCTTGCTATGAAAAAATATGTCACCACCTACTTCTTCTCTCTCTCTCCCCAGTAAGGGAGAATGAATGAGTGTAAGTTTATATAAATAATAAATGTTAGACTTTTATAATAATAATAGTAATAATATTGGTGTGTTGTTTATGTGATTATTATTACTATTTTATGGTGTGTGCATGTGGAGGAGAAGACATGAACCTGTTCTCCTAGCCGTTACAGTAGTACGGTAGTTCTGTTCTCAGATGGAGTGGTTTGTTGTGTTGTATTAATAGATGTTGAAGTTTGTTTGTTTGCACCTCTTACAACATGTACACACATCTTTTGTGTTTTTAAAAGAAGTGGAAACAAACAAGGAATAGTGGTTGCATCTCTTCTTTTGGATCAGACTAGACTATATGGTTTTCTTTACACTTATTTTTAATTTGAACATAAAAATTTAACTTACAAAAAAATAAAGAAAAGTTGTATCGGAATATGATCTTAATAATATTAAAAAAAATAATTAAATTTATCAGCTTCAATTAATTTAAATAATTAAGAAATTTATCACTGAGCAAATTTTCAGATCCGTGAACCTACTACCTCTGAACGAAACATGTCAAAAAGTTTAACCTCTCATTAAAAAGACAACCTACCTAGACCTGAGGAACCAATGACCCAATAATTTTCATACGTCATGTAATAATTCAATCATCTTCAATTTTTTGTTTTTTAAAAAAACTAGTTATTTTTACCGTGTTAATTAACGTTTGCATCAATGATGACACCGAAAAGAGTCTCACACTGGGCAGTGACAGAAGCAATAGCAGGAAGAACGGAGCATCGTATCCATTGTAAGGGATTTGGTAGCTAAGAATTGGCCCACTTTCTAAATGCTGTTATTATTAGATACGCCATAACACCCTATTTATGCCTTACGCTACAAACACTTTCACTTTTCACTGACTTCTTCTTTTTTTCATGCTTTTCCTTCAATATTTATTTATTTCAAAATTAATAGTTTTTTTTTATTTCAAGTTTTAATTATTTAGTCCTTCACTAAAAAAACAAAAATGTTTTTATAATTTTTTCTTCATTCCCTAGAGTTTCTATTGTTTTTATAAATTATTTTTTGCCATTTTCTTAATTAGATTATACTAATGAAATGATGATGGAGTAAAGAAGGTGAAAAGTTTTACACAAACCCTTATTAATGTCCGAAAGTTCGGTGTCTTATTGCAGTTAAAAACACTTCGGCTTTGGTTTTTGAGACCCTTGTGGCTAAAAACACTTCAGCTATGGTTTTTGAAACCCACCAACAAGCAAATTTTAGAGAAAATTGTTTTCATTTCTATAATTTTTAGATTAATCTTATAAATGGTTTTTGAATTTTTTATTTTACAGATTTAATTTCTTTCTATCGGCAACGTATAAATATATATAAATTTTAGAACATTTCAAACACTCTAATCCTTATAACAAATAATGTAATTGATTAGTATGATATAGATATACATAAAATATATAATCTAATTTTTTTTGCTATATATGATGAATTTGAGAGATATAACAAGCATTCTTAATTAATATACAAGGTATAATTATTAACAATCACAGTTTTTTTTGTTTGTCCTGCATTCTCAATTTTTTTTAACCAACCTTTAGCTTGGCCACATGGTTATTATATACATTATCTATGTTTATTATAGTTCATGTAGATTGTTCCTAATATTTTGGTCCTCCTCTTGTAATCGGATTATGAACTTTATTTGTATTTGTGTTCAGTTTAACCAATGTTATGATGAGAACGGATTTAAGTATTAAATTTGCATATAAGGGATAACATTTGTTAAGATTCATAGGTTGAGATTATAAATTTAATTTTGGATGAATTATCCTAATTCTAATTATGTATAATTCATCAAATGAATATCATCACAAAAGCATTAGATTTAATTGCACACTTTTTTTTTACTTGGCAAATAACTTACTTAACTAATGAGATTTTAGTTTCCAAATCTCAATTTATTCTATTTAGTTTCTAGATCTCGATTTGAAAAATGATGTGTAATCTACAAAATTAGATTTGAGGTCAAATGGCTTAGATAAAAATATAATTCATCTAATACGAAAATGACATGTTTTGATACAATTTATTTTTAAGCAAAATAAATTTTCTTATATTGATATTTTAGTATACAATTTTACTTAATTATATTTTATAAAAAATGGGACATCTTAATAATTAAATTTGAGGTAAAATGACTTAGATAAAAGTATAATTCACGAAAATTACATTTTGATACAATTTATTTTTAAGGAAAATAATCTTATATGGTGTGTGTAAACCTTGATATCTATTCGAAGAATTTGTATGTATTTTAAATATTTTACTAAAGTTAAAATTGCAGATGTGATAAAATTTTATGATTGCCATAGCTATTTGAATTTGGAAAAGAAAACATATCACGTGATGCCCAACTAGAATAATATAAAAAAATTTCAACTTTATTCAACAATATTGTGTTACCCCATTTTAATATCATCTTGCAGCATTTAGATTCAAATTAATGTAAAGGTCCAAAATTTTGAATATTGGGACCTTTATTTTTTATTTTTTGTCTTTTATATTATATTAATTTAATTACTTTTTGAAAATTTCTGAAATGAATATGTTAAACACAATATGTATATATAATTAAATATTTAATCATTATATTGTGCTTTTTTAAGAATGTAATGACTAAAGTAGCATAAGAATGGTTATAAATTAAAAGTTAAAAATATAAAAATTATAATTTAACCTTTCGGTTTTCATTCTTGGCAAATACAGAAATGCTTTTCCTTTAGAATTTATACAACATACACATATTTTTTAGAAATTAATGATCTTTCTTTGTAATGATTATCACCTTTTCATTGTTATTTAAGCCACCAATCAATATACAGAGAAATTAAAAATAATAATAAATTTCACAAAATGATACACAGTTCAAAATCAATCATTTCTAACTCAACTAATATGTTACTTAACATTTAAATTAAGTCAAAACTCGTACAAAAAATAATAAAAAATTACTAAAATTTTTTTTTAATATAATTCACATTTAAATAATAAATATATGAATTAAATATATTTTTACGGGATAAATATGTTTTTGTCCCTTAATTTTTATTGAAAATTAAAATTAATCGATCTCTAAAACTTTGGTTTAATTCAGTCTCCAAACTTTATAATTACGTGAATTTAGTTTTCATAACTAAATTTTGTTAAATTTATTTTACGTTTTCAAACGAGTTTTATAATTATTTCTTAACTCACATTAAAAAAAAGTATCAAACAATGTAAACAACTCAAATACTATTATGAGATACATTTGAAACGTTAAATAAACTTAACGAAATTGGGTAAAAATGACTAAATTCACACAGTTTATTTAATCTTTCAAAATGTATTTCATAATAACATTTGAGTTATTTACATAACTTAATAATTTTTGTTTTATGTAAGCTAACAAATAATTATGAAACGTATTTAAAATATAAAATAACCAAATTCACATAATTATAAAGTTGAAAAATAAAATTAAACCAAAATTTTAGAGAAAAATTTTAGAAAGGGACTGATTCTAATTTTGGAAGGAGAAAAAAAAAATCTAAACCTAAAAGTATATTTAAGTCTATCTATATTTTCTTACCTTTCTTGAATCCAACCGGGTCATACCCATCGCAGATTCAGATTCGGTGTCACCGTCCTGCTATCCACTCCGACTCTGTCCCTCACTCTCCTATATATACTCTTCCATTCTCTTCAACTTTTTAATTTTGCAGAAAATGCAAATGTAACTTCAAACCCCAACATAGCGGTGAATCCCTCCCTCCAATTCCGCACGTGAATTTGAATCTTAACATTATGATTCCTGATTGCGTTTCGGACGCAAATTCAATACACTCTGCTCTCCACTCCCTGGACCACCTTCCCTTGTCACAGCGCCGAAAATTGCTTCATTCCCCAACGCTCCAACTCGACACTCGAACATCGCTCGCCTGCGAGCCCTCTCTGCAGTTCGATGCAGTTGTGAAAAAGGAGGCCCATAATTTCGATTCTCTGGTAAATTACCAATTATTATTAATGTTATTTTATAAGCTTGTAGTGTTGCTTTTGCTCTTAATATAGTTTCGCTGATGTCAGTGTGAGCAATTCATTATCTAGGAAGGTCTCTTGAATGACTTACTTTGGTGGTCTAAAAATCATATATATGGTGAAGTTAGGTTTGCTGACCGTTTTTTTAGTTGTTTTGGTTATTCAGTCGCAGAAATTTTGAATTGTTTTGGGCTTTTATGTTCTACCCGGGTCGAGATTTAGTGCACTGATGAGTTCATCATGATTTGGAGTGGTTTCTGTTGATCATCTTTGAGTAATGGAAATAAACTAGGGAAGATGCCCTGTTTATATGCTTTACTGATGGTGTATTGAATTGAAGGTAAACTATGGTTTAGGATCACTGGGTTGACATGGAGATTGGGATTCTGTAAAAGAGCTAATAGCCATTTATTGTAAATAACCTATGCTGCCAATTAGAGAACTAAGAAGAATGAAATTAAACATTCATGTTTTTCATTGACGAATATAGCCTATGAGGAGTATAATTTTATAATCTAACTGCCGGTAATTATGACTCTACAAGTGTCATCATTCTTAGATAAACTATATAGTACAATAAGTTTCTAAGCCCGTTCAATATAGTCTTCTAACCATTTAGGTTTAGGGGTTTTTGCTATTGCATTCACGTAGAATGTTGTCCTCAAGACACGCTTGTTAGCAAACCTAACTTGTCAGGAAGACTTTCGATACAAGGACCATACTGCACTCGTCTGAGCCGGTTTTAATCATCGGCTCCGATACCACTTGTTAGGTTTTTAAGGAGGGGTATCACTGGAAAGAACAAACACCAATGAGACCTGAGCCCAACCATATAAGGCATTGACACTACTCTCAATCCAAAACCTTAAGCCTTAAGGTTTTGGGTTGAAAGTGGTGTCAATGCCTTATGTGGTTGGGCTCATGTCTCATTGGTGTTTGTTTCTCCCTAGTGAAACCCCCTCTGTGGATTATTTTTGGTTTCTCTGTGATTAGTTATTGTTTTATGGCACGGTTCTTTTTAACAAAACTTCTGAATTATGTTTTAAATTTTTATAAATGAATTTCCTTTTTATATGCATTTGTTTCCTGATATTGGACAAAATATAGGAGAGTACTGCCACCACTGGTGTCATGCGCATGGAATTTTATATATGTTGAGCATCGTTTTGAAGTCAAATAAAGTGCTGTAAAAGTATAGTATAGTTTTCTAATAAACTAAGAGATGCATCACTTGATTTGATCATACACTTATTCTTGTTTATTTTTTTCTAAATTTTACATGAAAGTCTACTTACAATCATTATAATTAATTGATTGGTTCAATCAAAATTATTTTCTATAAAAATTTCTTGAGTGGTGGTGACAGCTGTTTAGAAGTGGCAGTTTTGTGTCATTTGCATTGGTTGCAACTTGTAGGAGACTCAACTGTGATTATGCCCTTTGCAACAGGTAACGTGTCCCATATTTGGATTTGATGACAGCAGAGTAGAAAAAACCAGTGGTAATGTTACCATTTTAGATCAATGTCCGAAACTTTCTGCCTTTGCTGGTTGTGCTACTGTAAAGGTTGAAGACTATCATACTCCTATGAGTTCTGTTGACAACGGTCGAAAAGCATGTATTCAATTAGATTCTCCTACTCCAAAGGTGAAAATGGAGATTCCTGAAGGCATTGTTGTTGATTTAGATCATGTTGCATTGAAAGAGCGGCTAAGGATGCTGCTAACTGGGTACTTTATGTTATTTTTTAATATTTTCTGTTTGGTCGGGCTATTAAATTTACATTTGTTGTCATTGCCTTCTTTAACTTTGTTTTGAACCCATTAAAACAACAACAAAACAAAAACTGTTAGATAATTAGTGAAAATAGCACAGCAAATGGACCCTTTGATATTTGTTGGAACTTTCATAGTATTCTTAATTAATTAAGTAGTTTGGAAGAGTATTGAAATCTTGATATTATAGGAGGTCCTTTTAGGTTTTATTTTTTGCTCAGAACAAATTGTAATTTATTTTTTATGTATATGCTCCTAATATGCTGAGTATAGTTCACTAAAGCAAATACATAAGAATTCTCAAAGTCCCCTTTCAATCTCTTCAAGTTGTTATCAAAGCGATTTTACTTATTTTGAGTCTATAGGTTTTAGCTCCTTGATCCAACAAATCATATAAATCCTTTGTCAATAATTCAAGAATAGGCCTATCAACAAATGGTCTCATCAAACTACTCTTCGTGGAAGTACTACATTTAATTCCATAGCTCGTCTTGGATTTTGTATTCTGGTCTGGTGCTTTCATTCGCATTATTGGAATTCTTCTCTCCTTAATTTTGTCATTCCCCAAATCTCCTCACTTTTTCACTCTTCCTTCCTGTTAGTACATTCATATTTTATGTAGTCACAATACAAATGAGTGTTTCTAATCCTGTTCATTCCCTTCATGTTTTTACATGGTATGATTTGTCAATCTAATTGTCCTCATTCCCCACAAGTTATTGTACAAAGAAAACATTATAACCTGTCTCAGGATTTGATTCAATAGATTCAAAGTTTTTGGAGACATCATGAACATAAAAGCCATAAAAATTATCAAGCTTTTTTCAATATCTTTTTCATGATCATCGTTGATCAGTGTAAGCTTGAGCTAATCAATAGATTGTGCCTTGTTAGAAAGGAGACATACCATGATCTATTATTTGGAGTGTAGCCAATCTTTGAACGATTCCTATAGCTGTCCTATATCATTGGTGACTTGCCATAGATATACCAAGCTTTATTCCAAAAGTCATAATGGAAGTGCACCATTAACTTCGGGTGAATGGATTTCCATAATAATTTAAGGAGTTAATAATCTGCCTGTTTCCATTCTACTTCTTAGTAGTGGCAATGTCCACCTTTTTATGAGATACTTACTTAGAGAGGTCTTGATGGAAAAATCAGATCTCAAGAGTGTGGTTTACTACCAGCCAAATAATATTTTTCCATCCAAGCTTTTGGAGGTGGTGGGTGTGACCCTTAAAAAGTTAAGGATAAGGAAATCAATTCATTCTAACTTTTATAATCAGCCTTAAAAAGTCTCAGCTGAGTGCTGTTGCAAGCTTTTTTTGTTGTGTTACAATCCCAAAAGCATATCATGCGCAACGGGTGGAAGAGACTTGTAATAAGCTTGCGGGAAAGTACTTGAATTGCTTGTAACCAGATGGCACCTATTGTCTCTTTTAGAAAAAAATAAATGAAAAAAAGGGATTTAAAATGTATTTATGCAAATTAGCTTTGCTCTTTTTACATGGTATGTTCTTTTAGTTGTTTTCTTTGTGGATGTAACAACTTTGAATGTCATGTATATTCTAAAAGTTTAAAGCACAACCACTTGTCTCCTTTCAGTTTTTTCCATTTTTAAATTAGTTTCTTTTAACAAATAATTTGTTCGGTTTGGTCCAAACATTTATGACTAAAGAACCAAGCTTATTGCAACAGAGGTATGAAATGTCATGTTTTTGCCGTTATGAAGAACCAAAGTGAAAACTTTTTGGTTGAAGGAAGTTAGATAGAGTTTTTTTTTTCTTTAAACAGTTCAAATAATATATATTTTTATTGCAGGAAGCTTCCAGGATTGTCTAATACAGCTTTAGAGGTAATTTAATATTATTTTACTTCAATCACATATTTAGTTGAAAGACTGAGAGAGATAATCATAACTCACTTTTGGTTATATTTCTTGAAAAACAGCTGGCTTATCACTCTTTTCTGGTGATTTAGCTTTAATTCTTGATAACTATAAGTAAATTATTATATCGTAGCGTATACATCTATTACTTAGATGCTAATAAGGATTACAATCTTTCTGAACTTCGAGGAAATTAAATTTTTGGATGTCTCCTTTCTGTCCTTAATTTTTCAAAATTCATGTCTTTTCGTTCTTCTCTTTGGCTTTGAAAAATGAATTCTTGGTATAAAAATTGTTAGAATAACTTATCTTGAATGGAATTTATTGAAAAGTTGTTGTGTGCTCTGTGCAGTACCTAGTATTTAGATATGTCCTGTCCTGTCCTATTCTATTCTCTATCCTTTCATACATTGTATCTGAAATCTCCAATGTTACTATAAATGAGATCCTAAGATAGATAAGTTCACTCTCTCAAATTCATTCTATATTCTTTTGTATTTTTCTCAAGAAAAATAATATTTTCATTTCGGGAACGATCATCCACATTAACAATATTTGAAGAATGGTTACTGCTGGTTAATGAGCAGTCACTTTTTTTGAATCTGCGCAATTTATTACTCACTGACCAGCACCTGATTTCCTATAATTTTTTCGTCAATTTTTTATGGGCATGGCTCAATTCAATTGTACGTCAGGAAAAATGAACTGCTACTCCATGATACAGACCATTAGGGTGGATGTTGAAGAAATTCCACATTTGTATATGTTAAAATTGGAATTAGTTTGGGGAGTATGCCTGTAATCTTAAGATCAAAATGTTCAAATCACCGAATTTTCAGGCTAACAGCATTACAATGATGACTTTTTCCTTTATTTTGTATTAGTTTCTAACTAGTCTACAAACACTAGAGATGTTAAATAGTATTTTGTCTTGCGGTCATGTCATGCACTCATTTTCTTTTCTAATTAAAATTGACATGCCTACACTTTCCTTTCCATGTTACCTCCAAATAGGATGCTGTTTAAATTCTTTGTTCAAATACTCTCTTAGAATAGTCTCATGTTGATTTCTCAGAAGTGAAGTCAATCAGTTTTATTATCATGCTTGGATCTCTTTCTTAAAGTTTTAACTTATTTATGTTACAGTGTAGTAATGGAGGCTTGTTGGAAACCATCATGGAACAGAGTGTTAAAAACGGAAATGAACAGATTAATTCTGCCAATGGGAAAGCAGCAATGGCTAGAGACCAGTGTAATGACTTCCTAGAAGGAAGTAATATTTCGCTACCACTTGGAGCCACATGTGTATCATCCTTATTAACTAATAATGCCTCATCTGAATCAAAAGGATCGGTAATTTCAGCTGGCCTTAAAGAAGATGGGCCTATATTAAAATCCAGAGGAATAGTTATGCAAATGGATTCACATGTGGAACATAATATCATAAACAATGATGGCCCATTTAGCTCAACCTCTCCAACCTTTGTCAAAGTCAAGGATGAACCTTGGGATTACCGTGAAAACCTCAATGTTAACAAGGATTGTTTGGGTAGGATTTCTATCGTACTCCCAAATGTAAAACATGAACGGGAAGTCCACAATGAATATCTCGAAGATCAAGTGGACCATATGAAGTTAACTGATCGACTAAATTTTCTCAAGTCTGGAACAGATTCTAGTTTAAATATTTCAACAGGCTACTCATCTTTGAAGAAAACTCAGCCTTTTTCCTCTTTATCGAGCCCTATTTTTTCAAAATCCACTAAACCTTCAAGCATCAACTGTAGGCGCAAAAGAAAAAAAACAGCCACGTACTATCTAATTCTCATATTAAGTTGCCCTCTTTGAAAATTATGCTGACTTTACTTCCATAAACACATCGTATTTATATAGTTGCTACAACCGTTAAATTTTTTTTTGCAGTGATTCAGTTCAGGAAGCACTTGAGGAGGATGCTCCGGGACTCCTGCAGGTGCAATATTTTAGTTTGTGTACAGTCACTGAAATTGGAATATATATCAATGTTCTTGCAAATATCATTTGGCAGGTATTGCTTGACAAAGGTGTGTTAGTTGATGAAATTAAGCTTTATGGAGAGGAAGAAAATGATGAAGCGCTGGATGAATCATTTGGTGAAGATAGGTTTTCAGAACTTGACGCTGTGATGGCCAAGGTGAAGAACATACTATGATTGTATTGTCTTAACTTAATGGTTTTGCCTTTCATGTCATTTCAGGGCCAAACTAACTGAAGATATCAGTAAGTTATAATGTTTAATTGTTTTCCTTTTCATTTCATTTCATAATTACCGATAAATAGATTGTTTTTTCATACATGGACATGGATGGCATGTGTATAATACAATTTATTAAAATTGGAGAAAGAACTAATGTTGAGACAAAAATCTTAAATCAAAAGAGAGAATCTTAAATCTTAAAACAAATTGGAGAAAGAACTAATGTTTTAGTTTAAGTCAAACAGTGTTTATTGTTTAGGCAAAACATAACATATAATATAATCAATCAACTAATAATAATAAAAAGTACAATAGTATTAAAAAAATATTTAAACCATAATAGATAATATAATATTGTATTTGTTATTTTATTAACAGGTATCAATGATAGCATTTTATTTGTTAATGATTTGATGCAGTTTGAAACTTAGTAGTATTGTTTGACAAACTTGGTTACTTTATTTTTTAGTTTGCTGTATTGTTTTATCATGGAGTTGAAATGTTGAGTTACTACATTATTTATTGTTATTTTAATATTTTTATATTAAGTAAAGAGCCTATATGAGTTTAGGTAAATTCTCAACTTGGACATCTTGTGCATGGGGTACATGTAAGGCATGACTATTAGTTTTACGTCTATCTTGTTGGTTTCGTTAGTATGTAGTTTGTGATTAAGATGTCATAGGTAGACAATAATTGACTATTATTCTCTTCTGAGAAAATTATGATTGCGATAGATATTCTCAGATAAAGCATTCTCTTAAAAAAAAAGGGATATTTTGGTACTGTTTTTTGGGTGTATTAAATGTATCTCCTTTTGAAGAAAAGGAGTAAGATTTTTCTCCCGCACTAATTGCTGCTTCAATCAGCAGGAAATACATATTTTTCAATAATCAGTTATTATGATGGAACCTTTTCAAGGGGTGAAAAAGCTAGTTTTATAAGAGAAATGAAAACGAATCTTTATTGTTTAGTTATATATGAACATTGGGTGCTCAAGATTCACTCTTTCATTTCTCACATATACATGCTGCTCCTGGTTGAACATACCATGTTCAAACTTTTAGATTACTTTTGCAAGTTTGATTTGAAAAATCTAGGTTTGTCTGGCAGAAAAGGAATTAACTAAAAGAAAATGAACATTATTTTCCACTAATTTATTTATTGGCTAAAATGGGGAAACTGTTTATCATTAGCTTTGTTGTGCTCTTAGGAAGAAAAAGAATGAAAATACATTAGTATTTTAGATAATCCAAAGTCAATCACTACCTTTCTCGAGGGCCCAATGGAAAAAATTTGTGTCCTAGCTTTTTCTTTTCTTACTGCGTAGATTCTGTGATGGTATATGATAATAAAATGAGATCAGATAATACTAATTCCAAAAACTATTGCCGATAAAACATGGCTAAAGCTGAGTCCTCAGTATTTATATTTTTATTATTATTACATGGAATTGTTGAAGTATTTTTCTAATGAGTCATTGATGGATTAATCAATTGCTTTAGATTTATTTATTTTTTCCCTCATTGGGAGGCAGATTTCTTCTCAACGGCACACTTTTATAAAATTCCCTTTTACACGCGGTTCAAAGACTTCAAGAGCAAGTTATTGCTTAGCTTGTCTATTCTCACTTGTGGAGCAGGTAATTAGTTTCTTACAAACTTACAGTGTGTAGAATATTTGTTTTATGCTTATTAATTCTTAGTTTATGTATGTAATGTTCATCTTTTCTGCTACAGACACGATATTTAAAATTTCGAAAGTGGCCAGTTGAGTGGGGTTGGTGCCGAGATTTACAATCGTTTATTTTTGTTTTTGAAAGACATAACAGGTGCTTGATCTGCATTAAAGTTCATCTTTTGTTCTTTTCTTTTCTTGTCATTACATTCCGTGATGTTGGACTTGAATTTTTATGCAGGATAGTGCTGGAGCGCCCTGAATATGGTTATGCAACATATTTCTTTGAACTGGTAGAATCATTACCTGTCCAATGGCAGGTCAAGCGGTTGGTGATCGCTATGAAATTGACTACATGTAGCAGAATTTCCATTATTGAGAATAAAGAATTGGTGGTAATGACTTCATGCATATTTTAAACACTGTTGGATATGAATTACTTGATGTTAGATATAAATTACATGATGGCTTAAGGATCTCATTGCACGAGTTTTTTCATAAGCTATTAAAAGGAGAGAAAAAAAATGAAATTAACTTCTCGATAAACTAAGTTTAGGTGCACGAGTCAAAAAATAAATTTAGAGAAATTATGAAATAAGTTTCACAAATTAACTTAACGAAAGTTAAGAAAGCTATAAATTAATTCATCAGTCTTTCTTTTGTACTATCTTTTCCTGTCCAACTTTTCAGTTTTTCTCTTTTATGTGAATTCTTATTACTCCTATTTGCCCCCACACCAAACTGAAATTTGCTATGCTCAATTGATTGTCTTTGGCATAGGTTGGAGAAGATTTGAGTGAAGGTGAGGCCAAGGTGCTAAGGGAATTTGGTTGGACGCCAAGTACTGGCCTGGGAACTATGCTTAACTACTGTAACAGAGTTGTGCATGACAGGAAAAATGAGGAATTTTCTTCAGAATGGCGGTATAAAATAGGAAAGTTACTTGTGGATGGTTACAGTGGCGGAACCAAAGTGAAGTATGATGATGTTCCAATAAAAGATTTTCAAAGCCCTGTCACTGACACAAGCTGCAGCAGTCCCATGTCTGATTAGAGGTTAGTTTGTATACCTTGTATATATTTATTCATGACAGTCTTTCAGACAGATATTGTAAAGTAGTTCAACATAAAAACTTTCTACATTTGTTAAAATCCACAATATATCCTTTACAGAAGTATGCTCTTTTTATTTTTACTGTAATGTCTGCACTGAATACCAACCATTGGAAATCTATTTTTAATGTATTCATTTTAAGTCCAACCTTCTCCATCTTATAAAAATTCTTGATTGACTTTTTTTCGTTCTAGCATGACTTATTTTGGAATGAAAAACATTACATTTCAGGATACTCATTCTGCAATGAAAGCAAGGTAGGCCACAAGTTTCACATAATGTAGAAAAAAACACTTTGGTGAAATAGAGTAAACAATTTTTGGCTCATAGCATAGCAAATTCAAATAGAAATAAATAAGAAAGTGGAATTAGATGGAATATAATGATTTTATTACACTAAGTAGTGTTTTGTAATCTGAATGGGACATGTGAAGTATGAAAATGTTAACAATGATTAAGAAAATATTAGTTAGTTTATATGAAGTTATTTTATTGACTAGTAGACTAATAATTTTTTTTTTTAAATTTAGTTAATATATACAACATTTTTTATTAGCTAGGTACATATATTGTATTGTGCATGATTTTATTTGAATAAATGTTAACATTAATTGAAGTAATAAAAGGTAACACTTTCTTCTAGATGAATATAACTTTTGTTTAACTATATAATATGGAGAAAAATAATTTTCTACAGTTTATTTTGTTCTCGTTTTTCTCTGAAGTATGGTGTAACATTTTCACTAAATTCATTTTTTATTATTTGAATACTACACTTTCTTGTGGCATGGTCTTATCAAAAGTGTTTGATTTAACTTTTAATACATTTATATTAGAAAAGGAAACTTGACCAAATATAGTCTCAGAGAAAAATTAATAAAAAAGCATCGGTTTAATTGCCATATTCAATGTTCTTGTTAGTTTTGATTCTCAAAATTATGAAGGTGTCCTGTGCAAGAGATGAGTACCTTTAAAGAAGTTAAGTGAGGAAAAATTGTATTAAATTGATATAGAGGAATTATACAAATTGAAGGATTTAATAAATAGTATCGAAGAGGTTTAATCACTGATTTTTTTTTTCCAAAGATGTCTTTTTCTTTTTTAATTTGTTTTTGATTTATGAAAAATTGATGTAATTAAATATTTTTTGTTAATATTGTACGAATGGTGTTGTAGGCATCGTCACTTTATAGTTTTTTGGACTTCTTTTTTTTTAATATTTTTTGGACAAATTACTCTATAATTTTAGTAGTTTGAATAAAATTTATATCTGATGGTGTCAAAGACATTGTCAGTTTATAGTCTTTTTGGATTTTTTTTTTTAATTTTTTAATATTTTTTGGACAAGTTAATCAATCGTTTTAGTAGTTTGAATCATAAAATTTATATTTGAAAAGAATTTTTGTTTAATTAATAATTTTAACAGACCATCTTCTATCCATCTGCTTACAAAATAAATAAGGATCTTTAAAATTTTATTCTGGAATATTGAAACTAAGGTGGATGAAATGCATTAAATTTATCAAATTAAACTCAACTCTAATTGACGATAAAATTGAAATAAGTTATATAATTTTTAGATGAATTACATTCTAATTATAATAATATTATTCAAAACTATTTTGAGTATTTATATGCGAGAATAATAATATAACATATTATTATGTTTGACTTTTAAATTGTCTTACAATTTTAATCCCAAAAAATAAGCAATATAGATTAAGACAACTCATCCCACACTTATTGAGTTTACGTGACTTTTCAGTCTCAAATAAGTGATAGGAATCTCTTTCAATTTTTCAATTCAATACCTAATATATTTATCTTTGTGATTTAAGTTAATAATAAAGTCTATTTCTTTCAAAATTCAATATTCACAATACATTCATATCAGGTTATATTATTTTATAGATAGCTACCTTTCGTACAAACATATCTTTAATCATAAAATCATTTAATTCTACATTATATAAGATCACCAAAATTCATACAATGCATTTGCAAACATAACTATTTTTTCATAAATAGAACATTAAAACATAGTTATGTAACATTTAAAACCTTTAAATTGAATTACACAAGGTAAAACACTTTATTTCGGATAAGAGAATATCTTTTGAACCACATTCCTCAATTAAAAATCAATTTCTCTATGATCTTATATTGTTCAAAACTAAGAACTTACTTAAGCTTAGTATTTTTCACTATGTCATCACTACTCACCTTAGAACAAGTTTAAATTAAATTGAAGGAGAAAATGGATAAAATCACCCAAGAAAATCTTTTATAACCTCAATGTCCAAATCCTAATTACCAATCATAATAAAATAAGTTCAAGACCATAAGAATTTCATACATTTAAATCCCCAAATACTTGCATTTATTACCATACTGAGAAAAGAGAAAGGGTAATAGTTTATTCAGGGTTACAATTCAAATCAATAAAGTGAAGAAATTTTAGTCTTAGAATTTTTGAGATGAAGGATTAAAATTGGTGAAGAAATGAGTTAGAAGAGTGTTTTATCTTTGAATGGAGAAGGAGATTCCAACTTCCATTCACACATCCTCATTCCGAAAGCTTCGATAGGGTGCACGAAGAAAATTGATGGGTGCAAGAAGTCACACCCCTCACTCCCAAGCTTCGTTTCTTTTCCACTTAACCAACAAGCCCAAAGTTGGTTTACTATTTACAGCCTCCATAATTACTATTTTAAAACTCCAAAATAAAATAATTACATTCCTCTAATGACATAATCTAAAGTAACCTACATATATCTTTTAGTACTTTTCAGTGAGAAAGTATACATTGAATTTAATTAAGATTTTGAATTATTTTTCACGTTATCATATCAATACAAAATGCTATGATATAGTGTTTTGGTATAAGAGTTACTTTTTAACTAAACTACTTTTAGGAATCAAGTTTTATGAAATGAATTTAAATAAATTTTATAAACCATTATTCATATTATTTGTTAAAAGTAATATATTTGCAGTGAATTATCATGAGATAAATTAATAAATTCACAGTAAAATATTAAAAAGGTTCTTCCCAGTTACAAGATGTTTGATTTTAAATTTAACTAATATCGACTAATGATATTTCACCCTTATGCAATAATAAATGTCATATATATGGTCAGATTATATTAGAATATACCAAAATTATTTATGCTATATTTGGATGGAGAAAAGAAAAACAAAAATAGAGAATAGAGATAAAGTGAACAAAAAATATAAATGATTCATTCTTCAACTTTTTCTTCTATTAAAATTTCAAAATTATCTCTTTTTTTTTTTCAGTTCATATTTGCCATATGTAATCACCCAAAATCCAAAGAAAAAAAAAATTGACCCCACTTCATCTGATGGAACAAGAATGAACAAAGAATCCGAAAAGTTTGTACTATTTTGATTAGAGTTTTTTAATCATTATTATTGGTCCACTTATGTAGGCACTTTTAGTGGTTCTTTAACCAAGCTATTGAAATTGAAAGATCGATTTTTTTAAAAGAAAATCCACCTAAATTTTAGACCATTTACTCATTTTTATTGTCTCTAATAAATAACTAAATTATTTTAATGTTTTTGAGTTTTTTTTTTTTTATACACGATGCTTTGTAGAGTCCATAATCATATCTAATGATGATTATAACGTGGGACCTTCGGTGGTTCCTGAAACACTTTACATAGACATAAGAAAAAAAAATCACTACCTTTTAAAATAGTAATTGTTTTCAAAATCAGAAATTGTATTTTATTTTATTGATCATTATGTTGTAAATATAAAACCAATTTATTTTACTTTTTTGCCCTTTTAAATATTTTTATCTTGAAACAAAAACGAAAATGGTTAAAATAAAATGATTGCTGTATATTTTAACAAATTAAAGAAAAGGAATCGTTTATACTAGATATGAATTAAATTCATGTTAAGTTATTCATAACTTTATATAAAATATAAATTTTCAAAGTTAATTATTGAATTCAAATATACAGTACTTAGTTCCTCTGTGTCAAATTTTTAAAATTGAATATAATAATTAAAAAAATCAAATGTATTTTTAAAAACATGTAAAAAACTACATTACATTAATGTTAATATATAACAAATAAAATTACATAATTATACTAAATAAAATTTTACAAATTAAAAAAATACATAAGTAGTTTCTTGTCTTTTCAATCAAAATTTCATAATTGTTTACCATATAAAAAAAAGGTTAGAAACGTACTGTTTTAAATATTTTTGTTATATTTAATTAAATTTGGTGAAATCACACAAATTTATGAATTTCACGGACGCATAAGTTTTACTCGTAATTGTATAGTTTAAATAAATTATAATTAATAGTAAAGATGTATTAAAAAATGTTATTGTTCTTACTGTACCAATAATTTTATGTTACTTTAACGTTGGATTCTTATCGCACTTAATAATTTCATATTACTTAAAAATTGATGTTTAAAATAATTTAAATATTTTTTTTCTCAAAAACAAAATTATGACAAAAACACAAATTTTAAAATAGACAATATCTTATATCTTATACGAGAGTGATCGAGCCTAATAATATTCTGAAATCAGAAAAGTTACTAATCTATTTTCTAAAATAGTTAATACTCTTTTTATGTGTGGCTTAAAAACCTAAAAAATATAATACATACAAATGAACTATTTAATGTGAAATCTCTCTTCTATATTTAAAAAATTGTATTCTAATTCTACATTCCTAATTGGACGTAATAAACACGTTATAAAAACTCATTTTGACATTAATATTGATGTTATCATTTCTTTTTCTCTCTATATGGTTCTAGTCTTTTCATTTTCATAATAATAATGATTTTCAAACCTTCTACCAATCATTACTTGTCAATTCGTCGAATACCAATACATCATAGCGTGGAGGTTTCTCCAATTTAACTTTGAATTCTTGCAATCCACTACCATAACAAAATATCTATGCACTATTCTATAACCTAAACAAAACAAAACAAGTTAGATGACGTTATTGATGACACATTTGAGGTAACTTTTATCAACTTCTTACATCATATGACATTTGAGAATGTTTAGGGTTTGGTAATTCCAACATCACTTTGACTACTTTTTCATTCAGTAAATACTACTACCATAAATTGGTTTAAGTTGGAACACGACAAGAACTAAAATATTGTAGTTAAATAATTTTTTATATATTTTAAGTGAAAGTTTGGTACCCATTTGACAAGAAAACAGCCATTGAGCCAATGTCGGAAAGTCATAGTTTCTGCCAACTCATTCAGAATGTAAGAATATATGAAAATATTTATTAAAAAGCAAAGCTTAAACAGCACGTATAATTCATCATACCAAAGACTAAAATGCAAAACCAAATAGAAATGTTTGGCCAAGTGTTAATGGTCCATATCAAATAACTTTCTGGGAATTTCTTTTACATTATTTTATTTCAAATATGTTGAAATAATATTGGTATAGTCAATTACAATATTTATGATAATGTGTTTAATTCAAGTATGAGTTAAAATTTTATATTAAATAAAATAAACAAAATTAAATATTATATAAGATGAAAAGATTCATAATTTTATCTTAACGTTTTGAAAAATACAAAATAAGATTAGAGAACCGAAAGAAAAACATAAATATAATATATTATAAGTAAAAACATTTAATTTATATAAAAAATATATATAAATCCATGTTTCCAAACGTGAATTGTTTTTAAAACAAAATCATAATTTTTTTTCCTTTAAACAAAATATTCTGCTTCATTCAACTAAATTTAATTTTTTTTAACTATAATTCAAATACATTCTAAAATGTTTATTTTATCCCAAAAGAACACCTTGTCCAAAAGAACATTTTGACAAGGCAATTTTAGACGTGTAAAATTATTTTTCATGAAAAGAAAATTGGCACATCCTTCAAAATTTTGAAGTAGGCTTTTTTTTTTTTCATCAAGGAATAAAAGTAGGCTTTTGAATACCCATCATTAGAATTACTATTATAAACATCAGATAAAGTTATAGACATAAATAATAATAGATAACTAGGATGTATCATAGACATATATAAAATTGGGAAAGGTTGGTGTTGAAAAATAATTATATAATTCTCTATGTTAACTTTTATTTTCTCTAGGTGAGTGGGTTTCAGAAAACTAGAGGCATCTAAATTGTTGGTATCTATATAAGTTTATGTTGCGTTGGCAAACAGTCATATCCAAAGCCCGAACTACAAACTATTGCAACTTTTGGCAAGGGTTGTGGACCAAACAACCACTTCAGTGCAATGTGACACTATAATTCTTTCATTCTTTCTTTTTTCTTACGTGATTTTTCAAAAATAATAACACCATTATTATATATCTCTCACTCTCACTTTCAGAACATGTCTTTCTGTTGTGTGTAAACCACATTATCAACTTAATTAGTATTATTATTTATAGGGTTAGCAACTTAATTAGAATTATTATTGCGTCAAGCTAGTGCATTGCTGAAGTCATTGTACTATACCCAATAGGTTTGATGTGCGAATGACCAAAGCATTATTAGGAATTCACCTGCAAAATCTAAATTACTTAACACCAATTAACCTAATCCAAATGCACAGTGAAATATAAAACAAAATGCACCATATATATATATATATATATATATATATATATTTTAATTTTAAATTTTAAGTGCGAAATTACAATTTGTTTTTTTCTGAAAATTTGATATATTTTGATTATCAAATTTTAAAAATAATTGATACAGTCCATTTAACTAATTATATTAATTTCTTTACATGTCAAATACATTTTATGTTAACAATTGAGTTGTTTATACAATTTAACATGTTATTGTTTCAATGTCAAATAAAAACCGCTTTTGATATATCAAAAATATGTAATCAATAAAATTAACAAGATTATATCTATTTATTTTTAAAGTTTGTAAATTAAAATATATTAAACTTTTAATTAAATATAAATTTCAATATCTGATTAAAATTTAGAAAGTAAAACCATATTTAACCTTATATTATTTTTTTATTGATGCATTGTTTATTATAAAAAAAAAAGTATTTAAACTCTGAAATTTGACTTGTGAAGAAGATGCACTCATTGAAAGATTGATTCATTTAAAACATGATGAAAGTTGAGAGAGGAAAGAAAAGGAGGGTTTTGAATGGCCATTGTTTCGCTTACGAAAGCTTTTGGAAGCTTTAGGTCGGGCCCACAATCCCACTACTTCTTCCACCACTGCACCGCCCCATTTTCCACTCTCACCACAACTTCTTTTATAGCATTCAAATTGAAAATACTGTTTAAACTTTTATCAGATTAAATCTACAATATTTTTATTTCATTTCTTTTTCTATATGGAAAATACTCTTGTTAAAGATGTTTCTTTTGGTTCAATATCTAGCTACTGGAGTACATTCAATTTGTAGATAATCATCAATGTTCAAAGATATATAAATAAAATATACATTTCATATTATATATCAAATTAAATATTTTTCCTCAATTCCAATTAATCAGTTAATTGCATCTTATAATAAAATTAATTTTAAGTTTAACGAGTCTATCATTCTAATAATTTAATAGATAAATAAATGAAAGAGATTCATGATTCTAAAAATAAATAAATAAATATTTAAGTTTTTTTCTTTCCTATCTCTTTTGTTCACATTATATCTTATAAACCTATAAATTTTGTTTCCTCTTTCTCTCTCTCTCGATAAATGAGATGTTCACCGATATTTTAGATTTTAGATATTCATAAAAAAAATTTCTTTAAAATATTGAACTTTAAGCTGTTTTAAATATTATGCAAAATCACAGCAACATTAAAAATACTATGAATGTAGAAGAAAACGATCAATTAATAGTATGTTAAAAAATTTTAAATGAGAATATTTTGAAACTTCATCTAATAATTTTTGTGGTGTTATAGTAAGTTAAATAAAATAAGAAGAGTGACCTACCATATCACCAAATACTATGAATCAACTTTCATTTTCTTATCTCCTTTCTCTTGGGAATTTTTTTATATAGAAAGAACATTTCCTACCAACTTCACTTCTTCTCATTCCCTTTTCTTCTTAGAAAAAGCATATGTACCTCTTTTCTCAATCCATCACAACTTTTTATTTTATTATTTGATCTAATCTACTCGTGTTTCTGTGAATCACATCAAATCAAACCTATGGACTGTCCTTTTCACATGTTTATTAATTATTTTATTTTATCCAACACTTTAGTAGGCAACTTCTTTTGTACAAAACCCTTGCATTTGTTGGTGCCTTTATTCACTGTTTTTACTTATGTACTTTTCCTTTTAAGCATAGTCTAACTTCAAATGAAAATGGGATTACAAAGAGAATTAGTGTAATTAAGATATTAAAATTATATTTATATTTAAATCTACTTGTTTACTTTATTTTGATCATTTGAACCTTATTAATGATTTTTGTTTCAATATGTAGGGTAACTTTTTTAAGTATTGTTCCAAGTTTTTTGTTCCAAGTTTATTTCTTGTATGTCAACATCAATTGGAATACCTATTAAGGGTCATTTGATGCTAAATTCATTTGGGTCTAATTGCAAGATAATAAATGTATAACCTCACCTTATTTTGGACCTCATCTATTTATAGTTTTCTCAATGTATTTTTGATTAGAGATAACCTAATTACATCTCACATTCATCTAATCATAATTAAGAGTTTAATTAGGATAGTTTTCTTCTCTTTAGCTGCTTAGGTTTGACCATTTGATTTTTCAGATAAAGATTAACAAATAAGTTGTTGACTAATTGACCATTCGGTCAACAACTTGATCGGACAATCCATACTATAAACGGTCCATACGAAGAGGTTTGTCTTTTGACTGCTTTATGTTCTATGTTACCAACTTAGATCGTCCACAATTTACCTTAGATTATGACCATTGAGAGTGACCATTAAGATGCTTTGAATTTTGTGCCTGCATGGGGATACAAAACGACAAAATTGTTCCAAGCCATTAGATGCGAATAGTTATGACCACAAGGCTCTAAACCTTGTGGTCATGGGTTTGAGCCCCACGATGAGCACCAAAATGTTTTAGTATGTAGGGTTGACGCAGTACCTTTCTAATTGTTAGTTGTCCAAAGCTCCTTGCTCTAAGTTTGTTTCTTGTGTGTTAACATCGATCATGGGTATCTGTCAACAATCCTTCGATGCTGAAGTAAGCTCCATCTACATGCAAGGGTAATAAATGTGTATTTAGTATGTAACCTATCATCTTATCTTTGACATCTATTTATAATTTTTCTAATAGACTTTTGATTAGAGATGACCTAATTATGACCCACATTCATCTAATCCTAATTATGGGCTTAATGAGGATGGTTTTCCTATCTTGAGCAACTTAGGTTTGACCGTTCGATCTTTCTGATAAAGATTGACAAATAAGTTGTTGACTGACTAATTAACCATTCGGTCAATAACTTGACGAAAGAGTCAATAATTTGATCAAACGGTCCATACTATATAATTTTCAAATGAATTAATGTAGCTTGTTTGGATTCGCCAGAATCAAGTGAAATCAAGTGAGTAGACCTCAGCCACATATAAAAAAATAGATTGAAAAACCTTATTTATTTTGTTTAAAGATATTGCCTAATAAATTCACGAAGAAAAAAACGAGAAAAATTATATTAATTAATTGAAGTATAATATTTGAGATAAAAAAATATTAAATATTTGAAATATAATATTGAAGGTTCACCAAATATGTAAAAGAAAAATATATCGATTGAAAATGTATAAAAAAAACGTAAAAATTTATATAGGTTTACTCTCTCATAACAGTTATATCCAATTGTGTAATTATGATCAATCTAATACGTTTTCAACTTTTACTATAACTCTTTAAGAAAACAATACGAGTTAATATACATAACACTGTTCCTATAAGATTTTTTAAAGAAGTTTTTAACATATTAAAACAACTTTTAATCCATTAAAATAAAACTTAACATTTCAAATAAGGTTCAAACTCAAAATAAGAAAGCCTTTTACTCTAGAATTTTTGTTTGTCGAGCAACTATTATATTCCATAACCATGTTGAATGCATCAACAATATAATGATCTTCCCTTTTGGACACCATACTCTCATGAAGCCATTATTGAATAAGTAAATAGATAAAATAGAAGAATAATGAAATTGTATGTTAAAACTACTAGTACTCAATCATAAAACAATAAAGAGACAAAAATAAGGTGAACAAGTTAAGAATGTACAAGTGGTATAAGAAAATATAAAGTAAGATAAAAGCTCTATAAAAAAAATAATTGAATGAGATGTTTCTTTAATTTGATAAAACACAAAAAATGATTTCATTTTGAAAATAGATTAAAAAAGTTAGGTTAAGTGATTACAAGTGATTATAAGTGATTAAAAACATCAAAGAACAAATTAAGATAGTAAAAAATAAATTCTAACTCAAGTGAATTTAATAAATTAAAACTAGATTTTAATCCGTTAAAAGGAGTAGGATTTTTTTTGAAAGTCAAATTGATAGTTTTATTCAATTAAAATGACAAAAATAATCAAATAAAATAAAGAAGAATAAAAATCATTCTAACCCTATACATATCTTCAAAATCCAATCAAATTAAATTTCTATTGATCTTCCTATAACTTCACATTATTGTCTTAGGTAATAAAATTAAAATATATTTGAATCATTTGCATTATTTATTTTATCAATTTTTGTCTAATAGTTTTGCATGAATTGTTTCTTTAAGGCTTCTTTCATGTAGAATATCATCACATCAATCATAATGATCATTAAACAATAAAATTTTTAACCATGACTTACATGGGACTCATGTAGACAAAGAGATATTCTTCCAACATATTTTTCTCATATTTAATATCACCACAATTTGTTAGATTTTTAGACTGGAGCTCTTTTATTTAACTTATGTGTCAATCATATGTGCAATGTAAAGTATAGTTAGGTTGGGTTTGAATTTAATTATTAAGTAGATTAAAAATTGAACGTTCTAATTGCTTTTATGTTAATCACAAATGTAGGAATGACAAAAAAGACTAAAAACTATGGTCGATAGGACTCATTATGAGTTTGAATTAAGTTAAATTGAAAAAAAAAAGTAATGTTTTTTAAACGTGGGCTAAATTGGAATCCAACCCATTTAACTTGTAAGTTAAACGAGGTTGGAGGTGAGTTGAGAACATAAATCACCAATAATAATCCTTTATATTATTTTTCATAAGTTTTTCACTATAATGATTTAATACTTGTAATTATATAGTTGACACTTTGGTTTATTAGAAGATTGGAATATTGTTCAATAGTTATTGAGTAGTTTAGATGCTTAATTTATTTATTTGTTCAATTATACAAGTTAATGTTATATTGAAGATTTATCACTAGACTAAAAGTTATAACTATTAGTCATGACACAATTTTTTTTATTTAAGAACATAACAGTTTAAGTGTTATTACGATTCGATTGTGACTCGGCCAACTCGCCTCCGTCATAGAACAATTAATGTTACCTCCAATAATCTCTCCCTCAATAATTCTCTTACTAGAAAATTTACATTATTGGATTGTGAGTCGACCTACCTTACCTTCTGATACTTATACAAACAAAACTAGTATTAATGTTATTAAGAACATTAGAGACTTTTTCTTATAATAGTATTTTAGTGTAAGAATATGGACAATATTTATTTAATTCATTCTCATTAAAACAAAAGAAAACTTGATGAATTTTGGACTATTAGTATATTTGAAATGTCAAAATTTATAATAATATTTAACATAAAACTTATTTAGAAAATGAAATTTTCATATTTTATGAATAAAATTAGGATCTTCAATATCAATTAAGGGATATTTTTATGAATTGAGTTAACTAATTATGGATGGATGCAATTAATGGGACTAGAAATGTTGAACCATAGGATCTATAAATTGACCTTCTAACAACTTCTTAATAATTACTGGTTACAAATTCTTCACACGTCAATAACAACCTATAAAATAAGTTTCTATAGGATGACAAGTTTATATCCTAAGTTTAAAAGAAAGAAGAAAAAATTAACATGATTAGAACCCGTAGAAGTATTTTCTTCTAATTTTTGTTTTAATTATATATACTAAAAAAGGCAGATATGTCTTCATATTTTTATTGCATTGAAAAAAAAATTAATATATAATGTTGTTTATATAATATTAAAAAATTATATAACAAAATTAAAGGAAAATTATTTAATTGTTTTAAAATTAATAAAATAATTTAATGAATTGAATACATTACAAAATAATAAAACAAAAGAAAAATTGTAATTATATTAATAAAAACTTGAGGAAACTAAAAATAATGAAAATATTTATAATGGAATAATGTATTTCATTTCAATTATTTATAATTTCTTTAAGATCGTATAAATATATTTACAACATTTTATTTGGCTTTATTATTTTGTCATGTATTCATTAAATTATTTTTAAACATTAAATTAGTTAAATAAAAAAATAAAAAATAAATCATTAAAATATAACAAAATAGAAATTATATATTTCTTTACTTTAAACAAATTAATATTACATTTAAATAAATAATAAAAATACAATTAAAAAAATTCAAACTGAAGTCTTCATACATTTTTTAATGACTTTACATTTAAAAAAGCAATATATAAAACAGAAAAAAAAAAATATGACGACTTCATCTCTGACTCGTATGTTAAAGTCCACATCCTTTTGCAACCTGTTTACGTAAATTAACTAAACTATGATGATACTGTAAACTAAGTAAATGAGAAAGATGAATAGAATTTGCTGACTAAGTCAAAGGCAAAAGGTGAGAAAATGCATCTTTCATTTAATTTTGTTTCACACACTGGATAAAGAATATGCACAAAAACTTTTATAATTGATTCTTATTTCTGTGGCCAATATTTGTTATATCGTTACTACAAATTACTCATTAAAAAAAGTATTCTTAGTAGAGTCACTTCAAAATGTTAAGAGAACATTCTTAACACCTTCAATATAATATAATAGATAAATATAGTTTTGTCTTTTCTATTTTCTACATTTAGAAAAAATCTGAGTTGAATTTATTAAGAGACGTGAGTGAATTGTTCAAGTATATGCAACTCATAGTCCACACAATAAGTCTGCTGTCGATTTCAGGTTACAAGAGTTCTTGTTCAGTTTTTATACGTTCATTTACTTTTGTGAAATGCATAATATATAAAGAAGGTGAAGTAACTAAAATGATTTCAAAATTTTATAATTGATCTGTACATTAGTAACTAAATAACTTTTATTATAAATTTGTCTCTAAATTAATCAATTAAATTAACTATCAAGTTTTTTGTTATAAAAAAAAATTAGACTATAATTTAGTCTTTAACAACAAAATTGATCCCTAAATAAATTTTTTATTACTAAAATTTATTATTTAAAAGTTATTTTTTGTTGTCGTGAGAAAATCAATAAGTTTAAGACTTTTCTTGCCAAAAATAACACTAATACAAGAATATTGTTGTGAGGGAAAGAAAGCAAATATCGTGGGTTCCATCCCTCCTAATAAATAGAAAGAAAAAGAAAATTAATTTAAAAACATTCATTACCAATAATTTTTAAGAAATTTGTATGAGTAAAAAGGTTATCATTCTATTTTTAATATTTTATAATAAATAGAAATAAGATGAATAATCATTTAAGTATAATAAGTATTGATATATCTTTTTTAGTACAATAAAAAAATACATTAAAGTCTCAGTTCAGAAACTTTAAATTCTATTAATTCAATTGTGACAATTGAAAACTTATTTAATCTTTATTAATTGTCATGTATTTTTATTAATATACAATTAATATTGAAAGAACTACAATAGATTTTAAATTTATAAAAAAATACAATAGATTTTAAATTTATAAAAAAAAATAAAAAGAATGATTTAAATTTACAAAGCAAGAAAGAAATGGAAAAATGTTTGCTTTAAAGTTAATTTTATATTAAAGATTTTTTTTTTTACAATAAACATGTAAGAATTATTAAAAACCAAACAGATCTTAAATTACCACAGTAATTAAAATTTTTAGAAAAAACTAATAAAAATAATAAAATTATTTTACTAAATTATAATTTTTTTATCATAACTATAACAAGACTTGTTATTCTGAAATGACTATTTATATAAATATAAATATAAGTGAAAATTAACAAATAGAACTTTACTGTCTACGGAAAATTGATTAATGGTTCTTGTTAACCGTTTTTAAAAGGTTAATTTCACTTGAGGCTAAAATATCTAAATATTTTGAAAGTAGTGAGGAAAATATAATTATTTAAATTAAATATATATATATATATATATATAGATATATTATAAAATGAAAAAAAATACAATTAATTTTTAGTTAAAATTCAATTTAACCCATTGCTATCTTGTTAAAAAGATTAATGTCCTCTATTTCGAATCTATGACTATATAGTATACTGTACTAACAGACAAATAAAGTGGTTGTGGAAACTAAATCATGGATGGTAACGTTAAATGTCTTTTTCTCAAGTCTTCTACCTCGGTTGTCTCAATAACCTCATTAGAATTGGAAGATCAAACTTAGAAGAACTATTATTTTAGGAATATTCATGCCAAATATAATTCATAATTGTGGCTATAAATCTCCTCTAAAATAGAAGTCAGTCACGAATATTTTGTCATTACTTTTCTTTAAAAGCAATGTTTTTCCGTAACTTAGTCACTCAAATTATGTAACATTGTATAAGAAGTGATGAAATTCAGTTAAATTAATATGTATCAATCAATATGTAAGAAAAAAATATTTTTTTAATTTTAGTGTAATTAATATGTTTAACATTTTCAAAATTTGTGTAAACATCTAAAAAAGTTAAATATATTTGTAGTCTCTTTATTTTATGTGAAAATTGGAATTAGTCCATCTTCAAAACTTTTGCTCAATTTAGTTTTCAATTTTAAAACTGCGTAAATTTAGTATTTTAACCATAAATTTAGTCCTTTTAACCAAATTTTCAAATTTTGTTAAGTCGATTTGATGTATCAAACATGTTTTTTATTTAACACTGAAGCGAAAATGTGTTAAACGATATAAACAATTCAAATGCTATCGTGAAACGCGTTTGAAACGTGAAATAAATTTCACAAAATTTGGTTAAAAAGACTAAATTCGCACATTTTTTAAGTCAGGGGACTAAATTTGGTCAAAATTTCAAAGAAAGATTAATTCTAATTTTTACTGAAAGTTAAGGAACCAAAAACATATTTAATCTTATAAAAAATGGACATTCCAAAATGTTTTCTCAATGTCCCCTCTATGTATAAGGTGTAGGGATAACAAATAAACATTATAAGGTGTAGGGATGACAAATAAACCCGACCCCGTAAATATTGCTCAAACTCGTTCATGTTTTGACAGGAAATTCACGCATTTACTTGGTATGGAAAATCTCCGACTTTTTCAATTGGTATGAGGATGGGTATAGGGATGTACATATCCCGTCCTGTCCCCGTCCCCACACCTGCTTTAATATTCTTCCCGTTTGAAATATTACAATATTTATAGTCAATTAAGTAACCTTTTATATATATATATATATATATATATATATATATATCTATATATTTTTTATTTTTTATTTCTTCTAATTGTTTGATTTGTTATGAAATTCATTCGCATCTCAAATATATTTTTTATCTTATAATAACATTTATGCAATTATGTTCGAATAATGTATGTCAATTAAATATTTTTTATGTCTCACATTTGAATATTTCTATTCTTTTTTAATATTTTTATTTATTGTACATTTTCCTTTCACATGAGAATATTTAACACTCTCAATTTAAGTGTTAAATAGGATAAATCTTTCATTTACTAGGTAATATAAAAAATTTATCTTCTTTACTATATTATTATTATTTTTTTTCATTTAACTCTTTTTTTTCGCTAAAAAAATTTTCGTTATTTTTCAAATATTGACTATGTTGATATTTGAAAAGTTTTCTTAGATATCTAAGGTATTTTTCATCTTATCATACATTTAATTATACAATTATACATTTGTTTATTTTGTACAATTTCATTCAATAGCATTTCAAATTGTTTCTAAGACATACATTTGATAATTTTTTAATATTTTTATTTGTTGTTTTCTTTTATCATGTAGAATACTATTTTGATATATTTTATATAAATATTTTTTATTTTCTAATTCATTATCATACTGTAATGTTGTCATTATAATTGTATAATTAAATTTTATTTACTATAATATAAAAATTTAATGTAATCATGAATTTTATTTTTATCACTATCCAACATATATTAAAGTTCAAAAAATACAATATCTATATTAAAATTTGATTATTATTAGTTTAATCTTTGTTCTTTGCGTAATTTTGATCAAGTAATGTATTATAATTTTTATTAGTGTATAAAAGAGAGATTCATTATAATTCAAAGAATTGAAATAAACATACATTTAACATGTATTTTAATTTAAATATTTGTTTTCCTTTATATTTTTTTTAAATATTTTTAAATTTTATCAACTAGGTTTTATTAATATTTGTAACTTTAATGAATGTTATGGTTCTCATGAAATTTTTTTGGTATTATAACTTGAAATGTGTATAATTATACTTTATTTCTAAATATTTGATATTGAATTGAAGAAACAACCCTCCTCTTAATATTGAATATTGATAATATTATTATTTTTTTTGTAATTTTTTATTATTTTATAAAAATTAATTAATTAATATTGAAACAATAAGAAATCAAATACTAATATAAATATGAATATATATATATATATATATATATATATATATATATATATTATCTGATAAAATTGAAGATGAGACTAAAATTTGATATCCATTAAATATCAATATAAATACAAAAATAACTTTTTTATAAAGGTAAATATAAAATAACAAGTTCGCGCCTCCTCGCTCCACCCTATTATCATCCCTGAGAAGGAATTGAATCAACTCATAAAAAACAAACTATATATGGAAGCTTTCAATCGTCAACTTCATTCTGTCCACACAGAATTTCAACAGATATTTTTTTCTTATTATGTTTCATTGTTACTTGACTACTACTATGTTGTTTTTCCATTTGGATTTTAGTTGTTTATTATTCCCTGTTAAATAAAAAAATATGTATCAACTTTTGGTTAAAATATTGGCATATTATTAATACATAAATGTTAATATAAGGCACTATACTATTTTTGTAAACCTATATGTCTATACTAACAACATATTAGATATATCTAACAACAAAAATATTGTAAGGCGACATTTTCTGTTTAACAATAAATGACATATGTTGTGACATGGTGATAAAATCTAGATTTTAAAAAATGACAATAATCGAAATCAGAAATATTACATTATGTATGTCAAATCACTTTTGATTTATTTATTATACAATATTAGGTTAAAATCCTAACAAATATTGAACTGAGCAAAAATTAAACATGTTAAAAAGGAAATTGTTTTCTTTTATGAAAATGACCCAAAATTGTGCATTACGTAAATATATATGGATGAGAATTTAAAACCTCATATTGGATTTTCTTTTATTTTAGAGCTTTTGTGTGACCTGAAATTCGCAATTTCTTTCCTAAAGTCAAATACTGTCTCCTTACGGTATTAAAACACGACACGAAATGAAAGGTGGCAGCTACTTCTCTACCCAAAAAAATGGTGAACTATATTTTCAACGCATTAATTTTACACTTATTATATTCATAAAAAAAAATATAAAGCAACGGTTGTAAGATCAGTTTACGCATAATAAAGACATTAGTGACTGTATTTTTTAAATTTTATAGAAATTTGAGTTTATATAAATAAAAAATATATAATTAATTTTTAAAATAGTTGTTAAATGTAAAATTAAAAAATAAAATATATAAATAAAAGAAGTTTTTAAAATATCTGTTACAAAAGAGGTTTTTAGAATAACAAATAAATGTAAATTATTTATAAAATAATTAATTTCTAAAATATAATTAAGGATAAAATTAGAATAACGAAATGTAGATACAGATAAGGATATCCTCTTTATATATTGTTATAAACGATTTTAAAATGAATAATATAAATTTCATCTAAACTTCATCTTTCTTAATGATATACATTTTATAAACTTTCTATAAAATTTTTAATTGTATGATAATTCATCAATTAATATATTATATCATCAAAATTGATATTAAGATAATTTGATAAATTTTTTAGAATAATGTAAGATAATAAAATAAGATGTTTCATCATGTGCTCAAAATAGATAATCCATTGTATAAAATATATTAATACAGTTTTACAAAGAATTACAAAAATATATCATTTATAGAAACCAACTAAAACCAATCGTGCTCTATACACAGGCTAATCACTTACTACAGCTTTCATAAATCTTTCACTAACCTAACTGAAGGTCCTTCATCCTCCAGAGGTGCCTCTAAACCTGCAATCTCATTTACTCTCACTGAATAGGTAAACATACAAGACACAGAGGACAAACAACACAAGACACAGAGTGCGAGGATAAGCTAGTTTATAAAAGAAATAATCATATAACAGTTAAACTTATTACATCATAAAATAACATATTTCAAATATTTATAAAAATACCAAACATACAATTAAAGACTCTCTAAACTCAATTATCTGGATTTATGCATTGATTGAGACATAAGAAGCTACGCACCTGTCATTAAAATAGATTGTGGCAAAGGTCTTGACTTAGCCTAACCAACATGAATCAATTTCTTCTGGACATGGTTAGTTACTTATGTCATCGCCAGGTTAGTGGTCCCACCCCTAATTCCGCCATAAGAATCTCCTTCAACTCTCACCACCTAGGCCACGACACTCTATATGAGTTTGTAAACCTTATAAAATGATCAATTATAATGATAAAAAATATGATTAGAGACTAATTTAGGGACTAATTTTCTAATTATAGACCAATTTAAAAATCCATTTATTTAGTAGTCAGTATCTAATGTTAATGGTCAATTTAAAAATCAATTCATAGTAAAAATTATTTTAGTTACCAATTTAGATATCAATTATAATTTTTTTTTAGAAATCGGTATATAATTTGATCACTATGTAACTAATTATTTTCTATCATTAAAATTGATCATTATTCAAGGATATACAAAAGTAAATAATATATAAAAAGTAAATAAAATAGAATAAAAATAAATTTGTTTACGATAATATTATTGTTTATATATATATAATATATATATATATATATATATATATATATATATATATTATATTATATTAATTTTTTTAATAGAATAATATACTTAAAAAAGTGGAAGTTGTCTATCCTTTTAGAAAATTATAAGTGATAATAAATTTTAAAAAGGTAAAATAATGCTGTTTTTGTTTTTAAGTTTTGTCTCTTATGTCAAAACAAACAATTATTTAAATTTATATTTAATAGGGTCTCGTCAAATGGTGTAATATATATATTATTTATTGAAAGATAAAGGACGTTGAAATTTGCAGTAAGACGACATCATCAATTGTACTAAAAATAAAAATTAAAAGTGAGTGCGACTGAATAGAACAACAAATAAGCATGCTTCCACCCATGCCACAAGGTTGAGTGGCAAGAATTTTCATATTCGAGATTTGTGTCTTATTATAAAACAATAAACAGAAAGTGCTGCTAATGAAAAGACAAGAATAAATAATACATGTAATAAAAAGTGTAAAACTCTTTACATTGTAAAAAACTTACAAAAATAAAGAAAGGAACTTATTTCCATTATCATATCGCACATACATGTATTTGTACATGAAAAAGTGAGAAGTTAGGAGGAAAGTTGGTAATGCTAAAAAAGAGCTGTGTTCTTCCTAATCATTATCTGTTTATTCTTCTTAATTAAAAACTTAGAATTAGATTGAAAACAGGGCAAAAGGAAAGTGAAGAAAATTTTAAATCAAAACAAGCCAAATGCCCAAGATTCTGAATCCGTGACAGTTCTTGAGAATTGAGTGAGAGGACCATCAAACACTTGGTTTCCATCACAATCATCGTCTTCATTGATCAGCCAATTAAGTTTGCTAATAAAGTCATCATCATCCCACAAAGTCACAGTGTTATTGTTGTTGTTCTTGTCTTCATGGTTGTTATTGTTAATAATAAGACTACTATCACTGTAATCACAGGACCATTCAAAATCAGGTAGCTGCAGGTCTTCAAGGATGTTGGTTGAATTTGAAGAAGATGTAGAGGTGGATGAAGAGGAAGGAGCACAAGGCATTAGAATCTCATTAGGTTCAATTATTGGAACTTCATCTGTGCAGAACCCATTCATTAGCTGACTAAGCTCCATTGTCTCAAATTGGGGTGTTGCTGTGATTTGCTCTTCCTCTTTGGCTTCACTGATGTTTGATGATTCCACTGAAATCTCTGGCTCCTTGTTAGGGTCAACCTTGGTGTCAAAGTCAACTTGCAGAGGTTGTTGGTAATTTTGCTCTTCTTCTGGGGGTTTGTGTAGCTGTTGTTGTTGTTCCTGTTGGGGTTGATTTTGGGTTTGTTGAGTTGCATTAGGGAGTGGTTTGTGTGTGATAGGATCAATGCCCATTTTCTTGAGCTTTTTCTTTATGTGGGTGTTCCAATGGTTTTTTATCTCGTTATCAGTTCTTCCAGGAAGATGAGAAGCAATCTTGGACCATCTGAAAAGGAAAATGACAAATCAGTAAAATAATAATATGTAAATATATATTTTTTATTACAAAAATAAAACAGGCGAAAGAAAGATTCCATCATTAACATAAGGTCCACACGGAGATCACTTGAAAGGAAGAATGACTTTGTAGCCACTAAAATGTTCCATATGCCATGCAAGTTACAAAATCAGAAAAATTTTCCCACAAGACAAATTTCGCCCCTATTTACTTTTCTACGTCAATCACACCCAATTTTAGTCAATTTTAACTGCAATCATGAGCAGTTCCTTTTTACTTTTTTTAATCCTGAAAAAAAAATGAAAAGAAAAGAGCTTGGTCTACAATCTGTGTACGCCTTCTTCCCCTCGCAGGTGTGAGCCATTATGGGACCACGTCTTTTTCCTAAGATGAATAAAGAAATTACAACTTGAGGTGTATAAATTATAGAATAATAAATTCAATATGGTTGGTGCGTTTGGTGATACTTAAGATATCTTTGGATGGTTTTAATCATTTCCCGGGATAAGCCTGGTATAATATTTCAAATGAGCACTGTAGCAATCATTTTGTTCAATGATTAGTATGGTTCTTCAAGAAAAAATACACATGCAGAAAAGGTGAAAATGTTGGGGGAGGAAATAACCTATTGCCGAGTTGAGCATGAAGATCAATGACCATTTTCTCTTCGTATTCTGAAAGAAGGCCTCTCTTTAAGTCTGGTCTAAGGTAATTCGTCCACCTCAGTCTGCAACTCTTCCCACACCTCAATAGTCCTGCATGGAACCACACCCCAAATGTTAATCTTAACTCAGTGAAGCCATTGTTTCTGCCTACCATTTTTGTTCAAAATCACAAAATTAACACGGACCCAAGGGAACTCCTTCCCCAAATGAAACACCATTCGATGTATTGCTGTAGTTAAAAGGCCTAAACATGTTTTGAAGAGTAGTTCGGGAAAGTGAAATGAATATGCCAGTTTTGATTGGTGTTTGATTTCCTTGAATGGAAATCAAATGAACCGAACAAGGTAGAAAGACCAACAACCAATTACCATAATGCAAAACATTGATGAAGCATTTTAAAAACAAAACAAGATATCCCATTTTGAAGACATTGATTAAGGAGTAAATCCCTGTCTGGAAATCTGAATTGAAGAAATGGTTAAAAGTAGGAGCAATGGGAGGAGACCTGCAAGTTTAGGGACAGCTCTCCAGCAATATTGGCCATTGGTGAGGATGAAGGTGATGAGTTTCTTATCCTCCTCTGCAGTCCATGGCCCCTTCTTCAACCCAACCTTATCACAACAAGGTTGTCTTCCCATTTTATACCAAAAAGGAAATGCTACAGAGCCAAGATATGAAGAACAATCGTCGAACACCTGGGGCTCAAAACGAGAATGTCACTAACTGAGAGAGAGAGAGAGAGTTAAGGTAGGATAGAGCAGCACCACCTACTTATTTATATACAGAAATCAACCACTCTAAACTCCGAAGTTGCCAAAAGTCATCAAACCCCACTAACTCAAATTTATCTTTTATTTATTGATGAGCAAAATTGTGTGGATTATTGAATTCAATTTCTTCCTTTCTTACTTGTTCCTTGTACTGGTGTTAGAGATTTTGTTAAAAATGAACACGTGTGCATGACATGAGGGATGAGGCACGTGCCGGGTCTCGATCAGAAAGCGCCACCTCATCGACCAACTTTGCTTGAGATGGAAGCGTGAGATACTCCACTCACTGACTCAAAGCTCTTGAGGATGGTAAGAGTATTAAGTTAAAATAAGACATTTTTTCTTTCCACGTTTTCTCATTTCTACTAACTACTTTGCTTTGCCCGAATCAAAAACATCGAATCATTACACAGAAGTTTGAATATTCTGATTTAGATCTATTCCATAACTAGAAAACAAAAGGTTGGACCTAGACAATGCCTACTAAAACATTGTTAAATCAAATCTTCAAACTATTATTTACACATTTATAGAGCATATACAACCATTACATATGATAAATAAAATTTATAAACTAAGGACTGATATTCGAAACCGCAATTTCATTTATTTTCCTACAAAAAGTAAACTAAGAGTAAAACCAGCATAAAATAAAACATGATGCATAGTTCGTGGATATAAATACATGTAAATGTAAATAAGTCTTTATAGTTAAATTTTTAATAGACATGTACTTTTAGGCCAAGAAATGTTATCGTTGAATTATAAGTATAGAAAAGATTAACGCCTATTTTATATATTGAAAATATTAACAATATATAGTGAAGATAATTCATTGTACATTTTTCATAAAGTATTATGTAATAACCTTTATCAATATTTCACTACGGAACGATATCTTAATTTATATGATTAAGACTATTAATGAAACTTGAACATTTTTTTTTTGAGTAATGACTCAAATTGTCAATATTACAACACTCAAACTATATAACTTTCTTTCAAAATCAATCACATCATTCAATCTCACTTCAGTTTCATTTTAAGAAAATCTATTGAGATAAATATAATGTCATTCACATAATCATCATCACCTCAAAAATGTCATTTAATATAAATAAAATATGAGTTGTGATACAAATGAATATTGCTTGAGTGAGATCTTATGACTTAGATAGATAAATTTAGCTACGTAAGAAATTTATACGATATTTGAGCAATATATTTCTAGTCGAGAGAATCAACATTCTCTTTGTCATCACTTGAGTTGTGTTTGAGTGACCAACTCTCAGAAAAAAGATAAGTGACCATTTTTTCTCACTCAAACCACCATTTGAACACTTGAACTTTAAACATACTTGAGTGATAATTTGCATGTTTGAGTGACGAGCCTCTTAACATAACATTAATGTCATCACTTGAGTATGGCTTAAATGACCAAAATGTTATTTAAGCAAAATTTATAGATATCATAATTAAAAAAATTAAATCATTTTGAACCAATAATTAATCTCTTCTTAAAACCACCAACTTTCATCTTAGTTTTACTCAATCTTTGGTCCAATTGATTTGAATACTAGAAATATTCTCAAGATCAACTACATAGAATACCAAATTTAATTTGTTCTCATTCAAAATAAATATCCAACCAAATTTCAATAATGATTTTTATCATATTTATCAATTACCAAATACTCCACCAATTTAAGCAAATCAAATCTCCAAAATATGTTTACACAACTACATTTTTCAACCGTTCAACTCCAAACATTATATCATTATGAACTAGGATTTAATTCTCTATTTTTTTTATTATTATTTACATAAACATAGAAGCTTGAGTTAGCTTCCCTTCCTTTGTAACTTTCCACTTTACAAGAAAATCACTTCAAAAGATAGAAGAGATAAAAATATTCTAATTAGTTTCTAAAAGGTTTAATTTGAAAACCAAACATGTGATTCATTTTTTAATAATGAATTACCCACATGATCACTTACTATGTTTCTTCGTTGTTTAGTCACATAATCTCATATTTAATGAACATAACCCCCATAGAATAGAATGGTTAACACATAGATAGAGTTTTTTATATTTCACAGCACTAGCGTAAATACAGATACTATTACGACCGTGTATGCAATTTTTTAATTATGTATGATATTATATTAATAGGTGATAATATTGTAATATTATTAAGTTAATATATAAACTAAAATTATATTTATTAAAAATAAAGTAAAATATATCAGAACATACGAAAGAATAATCATTGATAAATAATGAAGAAGAGAAAAAGCATAAATAACCGATTTTATAAAAAAATTTAAAAGTAACAATCAATTTTTAAAATTTTAATAAATTATTATATTTAAAGGATAAAATTAATATTTTGAAATATTGACAAAAAAGAGAAATTCTTTTATATAAAAAAGAATTTTTTATATATTGTTATAGATATTATTTCGTTAATTACTTTATAATTAACATCTATCAGAAATCAAACCTTATCAAGTTGAAATGAAACTGTCTATAGTGACCAAATAAAGAATCGTTACAATTTCTAAATACTGTTCAACAGAGCTCTTATAAAAAAAATGTCATACTAAGTTAAATGGTGCGTTGAAGAGACCTCTTAACTAATAAATGCAATATTAATTTTTCTGAATAATTCTTTGTACGCACAAATATTTGTATATGGTTGTACAAAATTTATTAGATTTATAACTATTACCTTAAAAATCACATTTATATTTATCAAGGGAATTTTTTTGTTAATTGGTAGTGCAGATCAATTTTTTAACACATGGAAATTAAAATTCAAATATTTTATTCAAGGTGTCATTTATTACCAATTAGTTTTTAACACGTAAACGATAATAATACGTAATAGTAATATTTTTTTGTGTTGTGTCTTAGTGACTTATATTTTCCGGGGTACGTAGGCTGAAAATGAAACAGCAACAACCTAGTAAACAGTTGTAGAGCTTTGGAATTCGACATTTTCACACTATTGTTTGTGTTGACTATTGTGTCATGAAAATAGTGTCCTAAATAGTATGGTAAATGGACTTCACTGTGATTGTTTTATCCAAATTGTTGCTTCTCTGGAAAAACAAGAGTGATGTTTTGTCTGCTTAAATATATATCCCACATGTTCATAAATGATTCAGAAAGCGTAGTTCACTATTTTAATGTAATCATGCTATGTTAAAATATATATACGTCATGTACCATGTTCATATAAAACATTATCCAAAAAATATTCTTTTTTTTTTTCGTGGTGGACTATAGTATCTTAAAGTTTCATCTAACATTAAACTAATTTCATCAGAAATTAAGCAAAGTTTGTTAATAGTTTTCACTAAAAATTAATAATATTAAATAACTCGTTCTAAAATTCAACATATTAACTAATTATACTAAAGTCTTTGATTATCCCAAAAGAAAATGAAAAACACGCTAACAAAAGAAAGTAATAGAGGGCAGAATTTGTAGCTTCAACAGTTGAAAAACTATATAGAGAATTCAGATCCCTACACAAAACTTTAAATGCCTTTATAATATTTTGAATGAAAGAGAGAAAAAAAGGGCTACTTTTTTATTATATATATATATATATATATATATATATATATATATATATATATATATATATATATATATATATATATAAGTTTGTACGTGTTGTTTAGCTTTTTATGAACCACGTCTTTTTACATACAAGTCGATAAAAAAGTAAAAATTTAAACATTTTCACTAATACATTTTATTATTAACTGAAATTTATTAAAAATTTCAAATTTTAATAAGTTTTATTTTTCATTTATTCACGCTCTCTCTCCATTTAGATCAATGCTCACCAAATTATGGTTTTAAACAAATTTTATTCAATTATATAAAAAAAATGCTAACAACTATAAAAAAATTGTTATCATATTCTTGAAAATAATATGCATTTCATGTAATACAATAAGTAACATACTTTATTTCAATTAAATATATTTTTAAACAATTAATAGTATTTTTTTTTCACTAAAACTTTATAATCAAAGTGATCGTTATAATTTTTTTATTACAAATTCATGAAGGTTCTTGATGACATGTGAAATTAATTTCTTTTTTGAAGTTTAATGTGTACGATGCGCATACATATTTTCTTAAGATTTTGATAAGTTGCTAATATAATTAATTTTTAAGAATATATAATTATGAAACATTTATATAGAAGTTGTTGTATGCATGTTTCCTAAATGAACTTTATTTTTAACGGTTGTTCCCTTTATTATTAGTTTAACTCTCATCAAATTTAAAGTGTCCTTATTCTTTATTGTAAAATAATTTACGCGATTCAAATATATTTACATTTTATAGAGGGTAACGTAACTTTAAAAAACATATCATATTCACGTTCTTGAGAATGAATTTCTTGAAACACAACACTAATATCCGTCGGAAAGTCAAGCTAATCACGTTTCATCACGGCAAGAAATTATCAGTTACATTGAACATGTCTCAAAAACCATGCAAGATATGATTTTCACTGGTTAAATTTGTCTTCATTATAATATATATATATATATATATATATATATATATATATATATATATATATATATATATATATATATAATAACAACACATCTTAATGAGTTAAAAGATGTATTTAAATTTTTTCTAAACTTTAATTATTAAATAATGTTCGACTTTTGTGATGTATATAATAAAACTGTTCAATCATATATATGTCAAAATAATTGCGAAAATTTATTATAATTTGAGGATTTACTTCAATCTAAGTTTAACTTTTATATGATTAAGTCAAATAACCGATTCAAACTTTTACAGTAAGGAGTGAGTAAGTGTTTGTTAAATATGAAATATAACCGATTTAATTAAAATTATTATTAAAATGTTTATTATTTAACAAATTAGTCATTTGTTTTACTTTTTATGTTTAAGTTTAGTTATAAATTTTTTTGGTTTTATTTGCAATAATTATATACTGTATTTTGTAAAATGTATATCAAAAAAATTGTAAGCAATATTTAAAAGTTACAAGCTTTAACATAATAATGATTTTTAAAATTTGTAACTAAATTTTACTAAACTCAATCAGAAGGGTATTAGTGTGTTACGTTAGATTGAGTAAAAAAAAAGTTCCAACAAAATGTTTTTAAGTTGAATATTACATTAATTTAAATTTGATCCTATAAATAACTTGCCAAACACAAAAATATTTCTCTTACTCTAAATAAGGAGATTCATTCTAAATATATAGAAAATGTTGTTTTACTTAATTAACATTGAAAATCATAATAATAGAGATACCTTTAAAGGGTAAATTATGACAGAAAAGTCAAGTATAATAACAAAGTCTCTTATACCCAAAATTGAACTAATAATATTAATAAACTTGAGATTGAAATTCAATTTCCCAAGAACACGCAATTGTCGTAACATGTTTGACTGCAAACATGACTATCTCAATTTGAGGTTTCCTCAAGGTCACTTATTATCACAATTTTTTATGGACTTGGCAAATATTAGCTTTTTTGAATCGTTGAATTCAATCTTCTATTGCCTATATATCGACTAACAACTTCTTTTGTAATTATTTGTTGATTTCCTTCCATGTATACATTGCTTTAATTTGTATTTTTCAAAACACCAATAATTGTGTTATTGGTCAAAGATAAAATTGAGTATATTAGTGGGACAAACTTCATTTTACCGAAGCAGTTGATTGAAATGGTTAGAAGTGAATTTTAAGCCTAACTCAATCCAACAAAATCAGCTTCTAAGGTGAGGATTGCACCCACTTATATATTATGAATTGGCCTGATTTCTAGTTGATGTGGGACTTCCAACACACCCCTCACGCCGAGGTATGTTCATCTCGTGCGTGGGACTAGAAATTAGTGGGTGGTCCGTTAGGGGCTCGAAATCGGGTGAAACAAAATGTCCAAGAAAGCTTACTAGGATAAACTCTAACTTGACTCTGATACCATGTTAGAAGTCGGTTTTGTGAGGTTGAGTTAGACTTAAAACTTACTTATAACAGAAATTAAGTAAAACTAAATTTTACTTATCTTTATATATATAATATAATTTTAATATGATATTAGATTTTTTTTATCAGAGTTATTAAAAATCTATCTTAGTCAACATTTAAATCTATATCAATATCACTAGTTATTAGACTTTCAATAACTGTTTCATTTGACATCTTCAATATCTTTTACAAATCACACATTAATCAAGATCAATTTATATTATATAAATAAAACAAACTTTACCTTACACTAACTTAATGTAATAAGACTGAATTAGGTTTAAATAATTTTCCATTATATTAATATTTTCTACCATGTATAGGTTCCAAAAAGTTAACGATACCTGCCTCTTCTAACCGCTACAGGTCCTCAAGTTGAAATTTCTCAAGCTTGAGTTGTTAGCAATTTTATTAAGCAAGTTGATTTTATGTATATAATCATTGTCTCTATATCCTTAATCATAACTAATACTTCAAGAAGAACAAGTAAAACTAATTCTATATAAGGTTACTGATACATTAATTTCATTATATATATTTAACATAATATTAACATTGCATTGGTATTTATTAATCAGTACGGATGATTAGTTTAAAAACATCATTATTCACCAAACTGTTCTTTGTTGAATGAACCAAGCGTGAAGAAGGTATATAACATTTCAAAATCAATGACAACCTTAAATATGGTGATTGACTTTAATTATACTATATTGTGTTTTAACATAAATTACTGTTTGTTGATTGCAAAAACAGTGACCAAGACGTGAATAACACCTCAAATACGGCATTGACTCTAATTATACTATATTACTGTATTTTACGTTTTATTTGAATATAAATTATGTTATCGATGTAAAAAAAAATATATTTTTTATGATGAATTTGCTAAAATAATTCAATAAATTTTTTTTTATAAAGGATGTTTTTATATTGAAATTATACTTAAAAAAGAAGCTTAATTAGTTATATTGTAGGATCCATTTTTGGTAGATAGTGTGTATGTTTTGATTGATTTTGGTGAGTAGAGTAGCAATGTTTGACGTAGAACAAAAAACAACTACCCATGTTGGACTTAACTGCGTAGTGGCACCTAATAAGTGATTATACGAAAGTGGCTTTAAGCTTTTCGCTTTTTTTTTAATGACTTTGTTATAGGTACGTCATTGTAACGTGAGGGTGGTGTGTGCAACCACTGATCTTCTTTTGGGGTTTCACATGTCAGTGAGAGACAGAATTGTCCTACACAACCAGAGTGAGGAATGATGCCTGTGTTATTACGTTAAAAAGTGTTTGAGTTTCAAAGTCATGGGGACAATGATTTTCAAAATCATCAAACAACATAAATTAATTCTTGACTATAAGGAAGGAGCAACAACAATCTTCAGAATCACCGATTAGCTACGCTTGTGCTTAATTGGAAACCTTTATCATCATGTCTAATGGAGTATTTAATGAAAATAATTATCCAAGTACACAACTTTCAGAACAAGAATTAACAAACAAAAAACAACTATGCATCACAACGCTCTATCTTTTCAACTTCCTTTTGCCACTGTTGGCACCTTTAGACAAACAACTGCATGCGTGTAGAGCTCTCATCAGATCAAAAATCTCCATTATGATTCGCTCAATTATAGTGATTATTAGGTGCTTAATATTATATTTGATGGCATCGGAAATCGTATATGGAATAAAGATAAAGATAAGATAGATTTACAACGTATTGTAGAGTTGTGTTAGATTTTAAGTTTATTTTAAGATGGTGTTGAAAGTCTCATATCGACTAGAAATAATGTAAATTCACAATATATAAGTGAATGCAATCTTCACCTTAAAAGTCGATTTTGTGGGGTTAAATTAAGCTTAAAGTTCATTCTAACATGGTATCAGAGCGTTAGAACTTTAGACATTTTGTTCCACCCGATATCGAGTTGCTAACGGACCACCCACTAAATTTCTTGTCCCACACACGGTATAAATATATCCTCACCTTACAAACTCTGATTTTGTGAGATTAAATTAGGCTTAAAACCGTTCGAACAAGTTCACATTGTCACCCTTTATAATATATAATTTAATGTAAATCTTACTATATAAGTTAATTTTGTAAAATTGAAATATTTATTTTAAAATCTATTTCTTAATAAATAATCTTTGGTAAAGATTCATCAAGAGAATAGATGAGATTAATATTTTTGTTCGTGTTCATATATAATATAACATAATTTAATTTATCTATTCAATATATACACTTCATGCTTACATCACTATTATTGGCTCAAGAACATTAGAAGTTGACGTTGCTGACTTCACGGTCAACTCCAATGTTAGGTGCTTCCTCTCAAATACACAAATTTTCCAATTGGGAAAATAAATACGTAAGATTATTGAGAGAAAAAATTGACAAGGCTGGTGTTTTTTCTTCTCCTTTAATTCGTTTTCTCGTAGATATTTTTCATGGACTTTTTGGATCATGCATTGCATATGTATATACATTAAGCTTTCAATTATTGCTGAGTGGCTTCTGTCTAAAACGTTGCATTCAGATCAAACACTTAAATATATATACATACTGAAATTAGTTTTGACGAAATAATTTAGCATTGCGCAGACGCAAGCTAATTTTGGTACAAAGATTGTGAGAAAAGTCTAACAAGAAAGGAAAAATAATGCATAGCTCATGTTTTAGGGCTGCTGGAAAGTAATTGATAAAAAATTCTCAGCCATGGCTTTTCAAGTTCGGTGAAAAATACTTTTGTGCATGTATTTGTCATTTCCTTGTTTTATCAGTGACTAAACGGAAAAAAATAAATAAATAAGCACACAGACAACTGGCAATAGCTTAAATCCACAAAAATCTAAATATTAATTAATATATATGAATTAACAATGACCATTCAATAAAAAAAGATGATCAAATTATACTAATTTATTCTCTTTTAATTTGTCTGATATGTTTAGCTTTTAGTGTGGAGGGTGCATAATAATTCATTAAAGTTTGAGCATTTTGTGTTATATATTTCTCACAAAAACTAATGATCGTTGAAATAAGCAAATTAGCAATATGCTGATAATTTTTCTTCTCTCAAGAAAACAACAAACAGAACGTGAAACTGTGGGCTTTTGGACTCACCTAATGGGGCATTTGTTGGTTGGGTTCGTATTTTCATATTGGAAACTGCTTTCTGCACCCTTCAAATTCTACCTATAGTTTTCAAAACCCAAAAATGAAAAGAAACACATTTTCTGGAGACAGTTAGACCAAAAAGATTGCAAAACCTTTAAAAGATGCATAACTTTATGTTAGGTATAATGTAACAAAAATTTATCTCAATTTATCTCTTTTACTTAGGCTATTGTTAAACTTTAATTTCCTATTTATTACATTTCAAATTGTCAATTAAAAATACAATAGGAACGTACCGCGGAGTACAAGTTCTTTTTGAAAAAATAATTAAAATCATTAGTAATATTCTTTTTTAAGTATTTTTTAAATTAAAAAACTTATATATACAAATTTAAATAACTAAATAATATAAAAATATATTTACAAATTATATATTATTTATTCTACTTTAAAATGGTTAAATCACAGTAGAACTTAACTATAAGTTTAACGCTATTTGTAATATATTAAAAGTTTAAATATAAAACTATTACTGTAATATTAAGACCTGAAATATTAAATAACTATTCTAAATTTGTTTACTTATCAATCACCTCAGACCCGAGACTCAATCTTGCAATTTTGCAAATAATTTTTTTTTATCGTAAATATAAAAATAAATTATAATGAAGACTTACCCGATCAGTTTATACCACGATATAATGAATAAAAATTTTAGCATGGCAAATATTTTTTTCTGTTATTTACTAAAGTTATCTTAAAAGTTAATTTAGTAAATATTGAGCGACTTCTCATGCGTCCAAAATTATTACATGTATTTATTTTTTTAGTTGTTGCAATCTTGCAACATCATTAAATAAATAAATTATCTACAGCAATGAGAATACCTACTAAGGTTTAGTTTTGGAAACAAAATGTTAGAAAAACCTTATAAAGGGGTGAATATTCTTCAAAAACAAAATAAAATTTGAGATATAAAGCTAATTAAGGAATATATTAGCATGTACAAATTTTTTTTCTTAAAAGGACTACTTTTAGTGAAAGACAGGAAATAATAATAATAATAATATAAAAATTTTATTTCAATTGTGCTAATAAACCTAAAGAATTCGCCCCAATGTATTTAGGGCTTCAGGCAACTCCAAGAAAAAACCCACACGGCTTTTGTTCTTGTCACCAACCTTTTTCCTAAGTTCATCTCCATCCTATTTTTCTTTTCTTTTTTTTAAGAAAATGAAAAAGAAAAAGCAATCTCTGGATTTGATACCTTACCTATATTTGTATAGGTTGATTTTTGATCCGGGCTCACTTAGAACACAGCTCACTCAAGTTGAATCCGTGGTGAGCCAAGTTGATTCACCAATCCGTAAATAAAGTGTCACACAAATATTTTTTTTATTAAGTTGAATTTTACATTTTGGTCAGGTTCGATTGTTATTTTTAATCAACACATAAATAATTTGTATTTTTGTGATTTTTGTTTGTATTAAAGTTTATTTCAATTTTAATTAGAATTAGAATTTAGTTTTGACTGAAAAAAATAAAAATAAAATTGTATTTTTTTTAATTAGGTGAGTTCGTAAGTCAACCTATTTAACCCACCAACCCGTGATAAGCTGGGTCAAGTTCGAATTTTTTAAACTCGCTAATAAATGAGTCATGTTAGGTTGACTCAATAAGTGATAAACCCGTGATGGTCTAGCCGGATCAGACCGGTACCCATTTTGACAACTCTATGTTTTATATATCACCCCATGCATTATTTAATATTATTTATCAATTTTATCTCCGCTCCAAGAAAGTGTAGTAAATCTTACTGGAAATAATAAACCTAGTTCATTATATAAGATTGTATGTGAACAATGTGCATTAAAATTATCTTAATATTCGATTGTGCATATAATTGATTATTTATATTTAGAATGAATTTTTGTTGGGATAACTGAAAAGATGTTCTAAAATAATTTTAAAACTATGCATGCAGTTGAAAAGAAATAAAGCGATTTAAGCTACCGATTTTTAGATGCAGCGAAACAATTTATTTAAAAAAAATAGTTTTTATAAATTCTAGCTATTGTCTCTACTAACACAATTTTTTTTTGCAATTTTTTTTTTCTAAAAAATAGGGGAAAACATAAGACTTCCAATTATGTTATTATAAGTTAATGATAATTAATTGATAAAAATAAAATTAACTAAGAAAACTTAATTGTTCTTAAAAGCCCTTTGGCTTAAATTACATTTTTGCATGTATTAATAAACCAACAGTTTATCTCTTGAATTAAGCTCGAAACCAAGAAATAACTCTTCACGTGCGAAATTATAGAAGGTCCCTTTAAGATCAAACAATTCCATCGAATTAAGTATAATTGTACGTGTGATAGCATCTACTATACCAGGAATATCAATGAACTCTATTATTGAAATTGCTCAGGATACCCTTTTTTAGCTTCTAGAATCTATTTCTTAGTTCAACTCTTACCTTACTAACTGGAATCAAAGAATTAGTAGACATGCTCCGCCCAAAATGGGAATGAGCTAGGGTTATGAACTTAGAATCGAAAATCTGATGATCGAATCGATTCCATGATTCTAAGTTCATTTTATACCGAACCCAACCGAAATAGGGTTATATACATTCTCACTTGTGTTAAAAAGTGGGATAACCTATAAAAAACAACTTATTCCAGAAGGATTTATATTTATTTCGGAAATTTCATTCCGAAATACATTTCATGCATCGAAAACATTTTGTTCAAAAAATCATATTTTGTTCTAAACATTTCATTTGGAGAATCTTATTACAGAAATTATAGAAACCTTATTTTGAAAAGTTTTCAAAATATATAATTTAGAAGTCACTTTTTCTAAAGACAAAATGATCATTCCGAAAAGTTAAGGAGTTGCATCAAGAAACTGTGGGGTGCAGAAAGTAAAGTAAAAGCTTGAGTTTTATTAAATCTGCATCTTTAATAACAATTTATAAAAGAAAGTTAACTTCTATTGAATTCTGTCCAAATTTTGATATGAATTATTTAATTTAAGCAAACAAAAAATACCGTTGGATTTGATTAAAAATTAGAAATTGATAAGTTCAAACTCTAATTAAAGAAAAATAACACAAGTTTTCATCATTTTTTTTTCAACGAGAGTATCCTACTTATTTTCTTACACAGCATCCCATCTATTATTGTAATTAAAAAAGGATATATGTGTTTGGTATGAGAAAAAACATTTTCCATAAGTGAATAATAAGGAATGCTAACATTACCTTTTTTCTTTTTTAAAAAGTATATTTTTATCAGATAAAATTTGTTAGATTTTAATAAATCTCGCTTCAAATTTAGAAGTCAAAAACAATTAATCAGAAAATTTTATAAATTTTAACAATTTCGTTGAATAATAAAAAGCATAGTCAAAATCTTTCATTATGTAATTATTGATAGTTTTTAATAAATTTCAACCATGTATATGTATATTCACACACCTTTTCATTTGTGTGATTTATTAATTTATTTCCTATTTATGATTACTTTTTACGAATAAAAGAATATTATAAATAAAACGATATTAATTGTAGAGGTGAATGGAGAAGGAGGAGTGTGTGTGTAGATAGAGTAGAAGCGGAGAGATTGAGAAAAGAGAAAACGATGTAGTATTGTTATTTCTAAATGAGAAAACAAGGTACTAGAAAGAAAGGAAGAGAAAAGAGAGGGAAAAGGACAAGACATGCACATTATGTGTGCGGCATTCCTATTTTAGATTCCATTTCTATTCTTCACATTCCATTATCGTATCTACCTTTTCTTCCTTGGTCCGCGAAGTTTCTTGTTTCCTCCAACTACCTCCTTCTTCTCTTTCTCTTTCTCTTTCGCTTTCTCCCTCTTTCAATTTCTCTTCTCGCTTTCTTCCATTCATACACAATGGGTCTTTGGGATTCCCTCCTCAATTGGCTCCGCAGGTAAAACCTCATTTCTACAATACTATCTATTCATATATTTTGTTTTCAATTTCGTGTGATTTTGATTGAGGATTTCTGATTCAGATAGCCTTGTTAAAAGTTGAGCTTAGGTTAATTGATTTAATAAGGGTTCCTTTTAAGATGAGTTTCTGCATGTTGTGTGTGTGTCAGCTTGTTTTTCAAACAGGAGATGGAACTTTCCCTCGTTGGCCTTCAGAATGCTGGAAAGACTTCTCTTGTCAATTCAATTGCTGTGAGTTACTTGCTTCCTGCATTGCAATTTACTTAATTTACAAACCCTGAAATTCAATTTTCTCACACAGTTTTGTTTTGCTCTCGTGGCCTCGTTTTCACATTGCATTGATGTTTCGTTTTGTTTACCTGCAGACTGGGGGCTACAGTGAGGACATGATTCCAACTGTGTGTATCTTTGGTTTATTTATTACATCTTCCATTAATATATATGTTTGAAGATTGTGAGCATGTTTTTCTTTGTATTGAAATGTAATTCTTGGTATTATTAAACCCAGGTTGGGTTCAACATGAGAAAAGTAACCAAAGGAAACGTCACGATAAAGCTTTGGGACCTTGGCGGACAGAGGAGGTTCCGAACCATGTGGGAGCGATACTGTCGCGGTGTCTCTGCCATTGTGTACTGTCTCTCTCCATGCTCTCTCTCTCATATTTATATATCAATGCGTGCAAGCATATGTTCATTCATATACTTGCATGTCTTTCATTCTGTTTCTTTAGTTCTGGCTTTGGATCACATGTTGCCTATAGGTTTAGACTAACTGGATATTTGAGTATATAGTTTTAACGGTAATGATTGGCCCCTCCCTCCTTTAAAGTTATGAAGAAACTGGCAAAAAAAAAAAATTCTCCAAAATAAGTTGAGTTAAACACATTGACTTTTGATTTTTTGGTACCCCAGGCTTTATACAGTTTTCTAAAGTTTTTGAATTTTAAACAAGAAATTGTCTGCATTATGCAATTTCATTGTTGTTTAATTCCTAATTAGAGTGTCATTTCATCCCATTTTACTAAACATGCTTCATATCGATAGAGGGTTTTTTGTGGTTCCATGGAGAAGTTTATAAAGAATCAACAGTGTAAATGACACCTCTGTCCTTCTCCTAAGGGTGCATTTGTTTCAAGGAATAGTAAGTTAGTTATTTTTGGGAATATGATCTTTTCATAACATAAATTTTAAAAATAATTCTTGAGCATTATTAATACCCTGGTCAGTGAGACATTTCCAACTCTTACATTACTTTTATTTCCATAATGAGGGATGGATATGCAGCTTTCCCGTTCCTAAGCCATGTTATCAAACAACCGCTACTGCACTACCACTACTACCACATTCTTCCTTCCAACCTTTGAATTTTAAACATTCCCAGAAATGTTGACTGCTGACCAAACAATCATTAGCATGTTTTTTCTTCAAATGCTATATACCTTGAAACACAAAGACCACCTCTAAGATCTTTTAGGAGAAAAGGAAAATTTTAGTGAAGCCTACTTTTATAATGATTACCTATACTATTCTTTAAGTTTATTTAAGCTATCAGGGAAAAGACTTGGGCGCAGTTTTTATTTATATCTCTAATATGTCCCCTCAAGCAAGTAGACTTTGGGATGTAAGTGCAGACAACTTTTATGTCACCACTACATTTGCTGAAGCATAATTTGTTATGGGATGTTATTATTAAGAACTGAACACCTGGCTTAATTCAATATGATGTTCAATCATCCTTGAAGTATTATTCATTAGGAAAGACTCGGGAATTGGCATTTATATTGCGTAGATCTCTAACAACCTATAATAGAGGATACTGACCCCAAAAGCATTTTGTATAATGTGGGCTTTCCTGTTTATTTTTCAAACACAGAATGGAAAACCTAAACTTGGTTTTGTCATAATGTGTTGTTTCCGATGATGATCTAATGGAAGATTAGTCATGCATGCTTCATCTTGTGGAGTGTTATTATTATATATAGCCCTTTCAAGTTATTTGAAGTGCCCATTCTCGATGCTTCTACTCTTCGGTTCCTTTCATTAATGGATGCAAAGACAGGTATGTTGTAGATGCTGCTGATAGAGATAGTGTTCCGATTTCTCGAAGCGAATTACATGAGCTGTTGACAAAACCTTCTTTGGGTGGGATTCCCTTGCTTGTTCTTGGAAACAAAATTGACAAGTCAGAAGCTCTTTCTAAGCAAGCATTAGTTGATCAGCTGTAAGTTCTAGAAACCAACGTTGTCATATCCACACACACACACACACACACATATATATATATTGAAATTTGTCATGATTGGTTGTGTAACATTGCATTTTCTCCATGGGTGATTTCAGAGGACTTGAGTCAATAAAAGAGAGAGAGGTCTGCTGCTATATGATTTCATGCAAGGACTCTGTAAACATAGATGTAGTCATTGACTGGCTCATCAAACACTCAAGAACTGCAAAATGATCTTTGGTTTGATTTGTATTTCATTTTTGGTCAAAGTGCAAGGAGTTGTTGAGGAAATTCCTTCGTGTTAGAATACATTTTCTTTAATTAGTTGTGGCTCGACTTTGTTTCTAGTAATCAAACCAGGTCAAATCTTCCATGGAACATCCTAAGCCGTCAACCAATTATTTGGTCTTGTACATTTTTTATGGTTTTTATTTTTAATAAAATAAAGTCCAGCAACTTTATTTTGTCTGGAAAATTGAGTACTAGTGTTTTTTTTTTTTATGTGGAGGTAAAAGTTTTTCTTCATGAATGCTTTCCTGATAAAATGTATTCACCATTTGAAAGTGTCCCAACATTCAAGAGTAATTTGTCTTAGAAATTGAAATTAGTTTTTAAATACTGGGCAGTTAGTCATGTTCAAATTTTGGTCCACCTCCTTTGTGTTAATGTGATAGGTATTCAAATATTGCAGTCCACCTCCTTTGTGTTAATGTGATAGGTATTCAAATATTGCAGTCCACCTCCTTTGTGTTAATGTAATAGGTATTCAAATATTGCAGCCCAAGTGAGGTTGCCAATGTTAATAGATGCCTTTTGGATGGCTTGCTATGTGGATTCACCTGCTTCCGACAACCCCTATGTTATGCACAAAAGGAATAAGACCAAATTAGTATACTGCTTGTATGGTTTTGCGTCAAAAGTGACATAAAATTGGTTATGATTGATTTTTTAACGCAGAATTGATATATATTTGATTTCCAAAATTAATTAAAAGGTAAAAAGTTTATATTGAATGAGAAATAACTAATTGTTGTTTTTGTATTGGAAAATTGATTCTGAATCATACACGGACTTAAATGTGTGATTATTTGAATATAAATACAATATTATGTTTATATTTTATGTTTCTGTACGTATTTTTCTTTTTTCTTTCACAGGTGGTAAAAATTAGGTCTTCAACTACAATTGGTTGTTAAAATCTTCTCTATTAACTCATAAATTTCGTGGACTATTGCCCTATCTTTGTATGTATCATGTGTATGAAGACAACAAATACGTGATCGTGAGATTTATCGTAATTCCATATTATTTTATTTTTTATATTTCGGTTTTTAAAATTTTTTTAATGATCATTTTTTTTAATTTTATTTGTTATTCAAATTTTTTATTTTCTTAATACATTATTAAAAATAAAATTGAAAATATATATATATATATATATATATTTTTTTTTTTTTGAAATCCGTTAAATATGATAATTATGTTTGGAAATCCAATAATATTTTTAACGGGATTTTAAAATCCCGTACTAAAATAAAATTTTGAAATTCAGTATTTGTGTGTGAAGGCTGCTCTCAAGGATCATTAATTTCAAAATTCGGTGGTATTTGTGTATGAGACTTGCATTATCTCTCGTTTCAAGAATTCCTGAAGTGGATTTCGGCATCTATTTCACAAAAAATCCAAACAAAATAATGAAACAATGTCAACATCCGTTTCACAAATTTTTGAAGTGGATGTCAACATCCGCAACACAAAAAAAAACTAAAAAAATAATAAAACGGATGTTGACATCCATTTCACTAATTCCTGAAGCAGATTTCGACATCTGTTTTATAAAAAGAACAAAACGGATGTCGACTTCCGCAACACATTTTTTTGAAGCGGATATCGACATATGCAATAGTCACAAAGTAAATTTCAGCTCTTAAAGTAAATTTCAACTCTTAACAAACAACATTCTAACATTCAATACGATTAAAATTCCAACGTTCAATATGATTAAAATGGAATGCATACTAATCTGGAAGAGAAAAAAGAGATGAGGCAGCTGCATGTATGGGAACATATGGGAGCTTGGACCAGCTTCAAGCAAGGACCACTGCTACTGGGACCTCGAACCAAAGACAGGGACAACTGGGAGCTTGAAGCAGAGACAGGAAGGAACCATAAAGCACACGGACCAGAGTTTAGAGAGCAGAAAAAATGGTGGAAGAAACGGAGAGAAGGAAAACGGAATGGGAAGAAATATTTGGGCGTGCAGCTTTGCAGAGATAAAAACAAAGCACCAGTAGCCACAGTAAATTTTATTTTCATTGCTTTCAACCACTCTGACAGATAAAAATTAAGTATGGTCAAAAGGATAATGGTTAGGGTACATGAGAAGGGTTGAGGGTGCAGCGAGAAGTCCCCAGATATTTGGGACGGTGAGAAAAAGTTGAAGGTGTAGAGAGAAACACCGCTCCACTAATAAGAGTGGACATGGAATTTTGTTGAAAGTTAGTCATTTCGTTTTACACCCTCATAGATTTCTTGTACACCTTATGGAAGCAGTTAAAAGTCTGGACTACCCAAAACCCGATGCAACAAATAAAATATCCTAGAAAAATAGACGACCTTGAAGAGGATGTTGTATATTTGATGGAACAGTGCTAACAATAATATTTATACATACATTAAAAATTATATTTCTTAGTTAATCATAAAACACATTAAAAATATTTTTATTACATAATAAAATATTATGTGACACATGAAATTGACAGACTAACATTGACCCCACAAAATTAGTTTCTTGCCACTCTCACTTTTGACTCAACAAGAAGACCAAACAAATTCCTTTCCCACAAATTGGATCATCGTTCATCAAATTTATTTTTTTTGACAGTTGTTACTTGGAATAAGATAAAATTTCTTCTCATATTAATTTAAATAGTTAAAATTTCTGTAGGGATATTAGTCATAAATTTATTAAAAAATTAAATATATATTTTTAAATCTAAATTACTATAAAAAATTATCTTTCCTTCTTGTATTTTATAAAGATTAGGTAACATATTTTTCTTATTATAATATAACTATTTTATAAAAAATGGTATTTTACATAAATTTTATAAAATACATAATTAAATACTTTATAATTTAATTTAGAAATAAAACACAATTTGTTATAATAATTTGAGAGAAAAATAACTTATTTAACTCATTTATGTATAAAAATTATTTTAAAATGTATTTATTATGATTTTTAATTTATTGACATTAAGGGTGGAAATTTTTATATTGTGTATTAAAAATTATGTTTGACATGCTTTTTTTTTAAACATAATTATTGTAGAAAGTAATAAGTTTATGGTTCGGAAGTCATTGTATAAAAAATTATGAAGATCGATTAAGTGTATAAAAAATTATGAAAAGTGATTAAGTATTATCAACGATTTTAAGAAGTACTGTTACACTTAAGGTATAGCTTATGGCATATCCGCCATTTACTTTTTTTTTTTATGCTTTTGTACATATTTTATTGACTCCATTAACACGCTATTGCTATAGAAATTGTTCACATGACTCTTTTTGCTCTCTCTCCCTCTACACGTATCTGCAATGGTTGATAACAAACCTTCATTCATGTTGTGTTCATTAAAACATTGCACCTTTATATACTCTTTCCAACACATTAAAACCTAAGGTCATATACCCTATCTGTGGACGCCACTATCTTTTTTGTTTTTAAGAAAAATTGTGGATTTTTATTTTATTTTATAATATTTTCTGGTTCAGATTAAAATCGTGAAGATGATGATTGATTTTGCATCTTAAAAGATTTATTATATTGTCGGAAGTCAACTAAAGATAAAATAATTTATAATATATAAGTAAATTTAAATTTTATGGACTTAATTAAATTTATTGTGCACTTCTTACCATAATATCATAATTATGGATTAGAATTCTATCTTAACAAAATTTATTGTTTGCTAAGTATATTATTTCACTTGTTATCAAGTTTGAAGTTTGTTCTTTATTGAATATATTGTTTTTCGTTCGTTCAACTTCATGCAAGGAAAAACATTAAAAGTATTGCTTTAAATACAATCACAATTTAAATATCTTTAATATTCAATGAAAGGTGAAAAGAAAATTACCAAACAAATAGACGTGACTTTCGATGTTCTTCGAATCACTTTTGAATGCTCAAACAATAATCCAAACGTACCTATAAAATGCAATATGTGTCTTAATCCTATAGTTTATGCTTTTGAATGTTGGAGCTATTATAACCATTTGGTTTAATGTTGAATACTTATTATCCCAAATCTTCTAAATGGAAGTTAAATTTCGAAAAAAGATATTGTGAAGAAAAAGTTGCGGCTCAGTAAGGGATAAAAGTAACAATTAGGGTTTTTACCCTAATCAAAATCAAATGATAACTTTCAAAATTTTGAAAATTTTAGGTGTAGGTAGAAAACTATGGGGTGCAGAAAGAAACCCAAATTCACACGCTGACATAGCATGCCAATAAACAATCGAGTTTTCATACTTATTTTACCCATCTCTAGAAACAAATTTCTCTATTTTTTTTTTATCGTTACAAATCTTCAAAACTCTCCACAAGTAAACAAAAAATAAAAAAAAATAGCATAAAATGCATAGATAGACAAAAAAAATGACATAAAAGTTATCACTAATCGATCTAACCGTACAAAACTTGTTTAAACAAAATTAATTATTTTAAATTTTATATATGTAACTATGGAAAACAAATAAAATTTTATCATTAAAAATGCACTAGATAAAAATTGTTATGTTCTATACAAAAAAAATATATTAAAATCATGTATTTGAAATTAGAAATTATTATTTCAAAACACAACTTCACTTTATCGATATAAACTCGTGTTCTATATATTTATGTTCTAAATATTACCTCTCTTGAATACATTAAAAAATAGACTTTATTATCATTTTGGTCCCCTAATTTGTTGGGTTGGTTCATTTTGGTCCTTTTATTATTTTTTGGTTCAATTTTGTCTTCTAATTCTTTAAAAGGTTTAATTTGGTCTCTGTCGTTAAGTCAACTTTAACACCATCTCCGTACATGCAACGTGTCATTTTGTGGAATTTTTAATTTTTTTTTAATTTTTTTAATTTTTTTAAAAAAATTAAACTGTCGCGTGTTGTGACACGTGTCAATTTGATATTTTTTATTTAAAAAATGTACTGCCACGTGGCAAGTCACGATTGTGCCACGTGTCAAGCTAACATTGGTTGTTTTCAATTTAGTCCCTCTATTTACAATTTTGATTCAATTTAGTCCCCCAATTTTTTAAAATGATTCAATTTTGTCATCTCCAATTTGAGTCAAAATTAATAATTAAGCTTAATTACAATTTATATATTCATGTTAAAATAATTTTTTACCATTTATACATCAAATCACTCCCTAAATACTCATGTTATTTTATTTCTTACATTTTTCACTTGTAATTTTTTACACTTGAAGTTTTTTATACATGTAAAAAAAAAAATTGAATAGTTAGATGGAGTAATTTAATCTATAAATATAATAAAAATTATTTTAATATGTATTATATAAGTTGTAATTAAGCTTAATTACTAATTTGGTATCAAATTAGAGAGGACAAAATTGAACCATTTTAAAAAATTGGGGGACTAAATTAAATCAAAATTGTAAATAGAGGGACTAAATTGAAAACAACCAATGTTAGCTTGACACGTGGCACAATCGTGACCTGACACGTGGCAGTACATTTTTTAAATACAAAAATCTCAAATTGACACATGTCACAACCATAAGGTGACACGTGACAATTTACATTTTTTTTTAAAAAATTTAATTAAAAAAAATTAAAAAATATATTAAAAAAAATTTGAAAATTCCACAAAATGACACGTGGCAGGTCAAGGAGACGGTGTTAAAGTTGACTTAACGACAGGGACCATATTGAACGTTTTAGAAGATTAGAGGACTAAATTGAACAAAAAAATAATAAGGAGACCAAAATGATAATTAAGCCTAAAAAATATAAACAAAATCAAGAAAATAGCTACAGTTAAAATTGGTATAACATAAATATGTGGTGACAGACTCAACTCAGAAATTTGAATTAATTTGCTCGTTGTTAGCGTTAAGTTCATGTTCCATGTGAGCTTAACACAGAAGACAAACCGAACAAAAATTATATTTTTAATATTTCTTAACAGAAGGTTAATAAAAGGACACTTAAATATATATCCTGCTCGTATAAATAATAATAATAAAAAAGGTAATACTAACCAAAATTTGCCAGACGATTCCCCAATAGACCAATATTGCCAATGAAAGAAGCTTCCGTGTTCAAACAGCTACGCATATATGTAATGAAAATCCACTGAAATACTACTAGCGTTTATATTTAAAAATATGATTGACAATTTTTCACTGCTATAATACTTAAAGAAAAAACTGAACTTACATGTTTTTAATTTTAAATTTAAAGAACAATTAACCATTTTAAAAAATTTAAAGAAAAAACTAACATTTTTCCTCACAAAACCCTTATTTTCTCCGGTGTGTTGCCTGTGGTGACAGGATACATATTTGTTTAGAAATCTAAGTTCAGTTGTTTACTTAGCGATTCATTGTTATTATTTTTATTTGAATTATAAAGACTGGAAAATTCACTTTTTTTCATCGTGAATTAAATAATCTAATATCTGATCAATTATAGCATATTACATATTTACTCCACAATCATTATTAAGCTTATTTGAAAGATATTAAAGCATAGCATTGCTCTTGTAAGATACTTAAGCTTCTGACATTTGGAACTCTTGAGGACTTATGCTAAGTTCGATTCGCATGATTGTTGTTCATGTGGATGGATTACAAATAGGCATGTCAAAAATCTATATATGTAGGTATCTACAGATAAAATCCGTATCGGATAAGAAATGAGTTTAAATTAAAAATAAATAAAAAAACATGATTAAAATATTAACAGATTGATTTTGAATGAGTTATTTTTTATTAATTAATTTTAAAAAATCTAATTACTTTGTAAACTGTCATTTAACAGTATATAAATGAGTTATTTGGACTTTATTTAAAATTTATAAATGTTATGTATTGTATTTTATTTAAATTTATAATTAAAATATGTTGTTAAATATTTATTTGTATTTTTTTAAATACTCGCGGGTACCCGTGAATATTAAAAAATTATGCGGGTACTCGCATAATGGATACTCGACGGATATGAGTACGGGTACAAGACAAATATTTATCCAGCGGGTAGGGTATGGGGGACCTACTATCCTACCCTACCCGCCCGTTGACATCCCTAGTTGCAGACATGTTTGGTTCCATTTATTTAGGCTTATTTGAGAGGACAAATTTGCACATGAGTTACAGATTTTAGCACTCTTTAAAATGCAGAGAAACGTAAGAAAAAACAACTCATCACATTAAAATTACTTCATTGTCTATGTGTTTAATAATTTAATTTAGTTATATTTATTAATTTCTATTATATATATATATATATATATTATATTTTATCTTTATAATATATATATATATTATAATAATTACACATATATATTTAATTACTATTTTTTTAAACATTAATAATAATTATAATCGTAATTATTATAATAATTAGTATTATATAATAATATTATTATTACTATTATTTTTATTCAAATAAATGTTTTTTGAAACGAAATAATTATATCAAATAAAATAAATTTAAATAAATGCGGAGATATAAATTAAATAGTTTATATTATACATAATTTTAAGTTATCATTGAGAATAGTAATAATTTGTTTTAAGTTATTAATGATAATATCAATAAACTATATTTTAAAAAATTTTAAATATCATTTTTAATTTTATTTTAATATCATTTTTTTTTATTTACATTGAAGGGTAAAATGATAATTATACAATTTACTCTATCAACAATTATAATTTATTAAATTTTATCAATCACATCATACACAAATTTACATAAACTTTTCACTCATATTTAATAAAATCATACGATATTTCCCTTAATCCAAACAACTCTATCTTTTCTTACACATAAACTTAAATCATCACAAATCTAGTCTTCCAAATCCAAAACTCAATCCAATTCAAAAGAACCTTTAAGGTATTTGGATCAAAACTCTTGCTGAATAACAAACCCAGCTTATGCATGTTTCTTTTCACATTGGTATCAATTATTCAATGTAACTCTTCAAATGTTATAAAATTTATGATGTGACAACATTGCGGTCTAAATAATATATGACATTATATGACATTGTTCAATGTAACTTCTTACAATTGTGAGACCAATCTTTCACTGTTACATGTCATTTAAGTCATGGGATCATTTAGAGGATAATAATATAACAATGTAAATAACATATGTCATTGTTGAACCTAATTATAATGTTATCTAACATGACATTAAATTACTAAAAACTAAAAATTATATTTCAGGGATGAAAAAGTAATTTTACCTCAATAAAAAGCTAAAGAAAAATTAAAGAGATGAGGATTTTATAATTAAGGATAACAACTTATAAAAATAGAATTGCTTTCTTACACTTTTTTTCTTTAGATTTTGTATTAAGGTAAAAATAAAATAGCCTAAAAAAATCATGGAAGCTGAGAAAAAGGCGAGGAAAATTAGGGAATTGGAAAGTAAAAAGTTGTAAGGCTGCAAACGATATAAAAAAATTACGTTTTTATTATTATTTTTTTCTAATTATAAATAGCTTAAAAAAATATGAAATTATTTTTTCTTGAAAACAAATAATTATACTTAAATCTGACTGTCCACTCTTCCACGATTGGCTTAGTGGGTACGTGTATGTGTTATCCTCTCCTGGCTTCATGGCTTTGCCGTTACATTGGCAAATTGGTAATTTTAACCAAACCCTAGTTCAATTGGGGCTATATAATCAAATCAAGATCCCACCTTTTCTACGCTCACTTTCTCCGTATTTTCCTATCTCATAATTTTTCATATCCCTCAGTATCTCTTCTCCAAATTGTCTCTCTTCAATCAACATTTGTTTCTGTTAGTAAGATGCATCTACTATGATTCTCTGTTTCTCTTATAGTGGGATAGAGAATACGAACAGATGCGAAATTGAAAGGTTCCTCAATGGACTGGCATAGTCCCAATTTTAATGGATTTTTGCTATTTCTCGTAGGATTCACAATCTTTAATCTTTTGTACAAATTTCGCTCTTTCTATTTTCTGGGTCTCGGTTTTCATTTTCTAAAATCAAGAAATCATTCGCCAGCGAAGCTTTTTCATTTTAGTTCTTATACTCTTTTCGGCTTCTGGGTTTCAATTATCGTTTCTTGAGATTGACGGATTCGTGGTCAAATTTGCATCTTTGTTTGACTTTATTTTATGTATTTCCTTTTATGTTCTTTGATGTCGGTGTATATATATGATTGCTCGATGATGATCTTTTTGCTTTAACCACACCGAAGAAATGCTGGATGGGATTTTAGGGCTCTTTTCCTTTTAAGATTTGATGTGATCTTATTGTGCTTGGTTTGGCCCGGTGATTTTGACTTCTAACTTAAGAGGTATTTGGTTACCTTTTCTTTTAGAGATTGGGAGAGGGCTTTTTCAAGAACTTCAAGGGACTCAACTTAAATTGAAATAGTCTTTACCTATCTCAAGTGTTCTCATGTGGAAAAAAACTGGCCTTTCAACTGAGAGCAATCAACCACTACACCTATTCTTTATGTCATTGAATTTTAGTTTGTGATTCCCTTGTAATTTTCAGTTGTTGATTTGTCTCATGGTGGCTAACAATAAGTGGAAACAATAATGTGTATTGCTACAACCTTAGAGTTTTATATTGGTATTAATTAACACCATGAGGCATTATATTATAGTTTTACAATGTAAGTATATTTGTATTGTTGCTATTGGAGAAAACTTAGGGTGTAGGAGAAGGAGTTGGTGCTCCAGTTGGTGCTGCAGACTTAAATGATGTGAAGAGAAGGGAGAAAAACTTTTCTGCAAGAACAGCATTGGCTGCATCTGAAGGATGGAAGGCATCCCAAAACACAAACTCATGGCGCTTTCTGCAGACTTTTGAGTTTGGCAAGCACAAACCTCCAATACTGGTGTCTACGTTGCAACATGACGTGTTTGAAACCTTAAAACCTGCAAAATCGTTAATCAAAAACATTTGTCATGTACAGCCAGAAAAAAAATCCCACATGATTTCATTTTAACTAAGTGGGGTGAAATATTTTCTAGTTGGGAAATTATTGTTTGGCAAAGTTTGCTGGACAAACTTTTGACAATGATCATATGGTTTGCGGCATCTCTCAATGGGTGAAAGAAATTGATTTTCTGAGGGAATGAAAAAAAAATGGTGGAATCGTAACAATATGACCCTTATCAGAATGCATCATTTGTCTCATATATTACCGGGGATAGTGAGAAAAAATACATTTTCATACATTATGGGGATGGTGAGAAAAAAAATGTATTTTACATCCCAGAAGGGTATAATTGGAGATGCCATTGAAGTTCCTATAAAGATGGGAAATGCCCTGGCTTTGAGTGTGAATTGAATTATTGATTTACCTTTACGGTGAAATCTAAAAATGTGATATTAAGTAGAAGAGATGTCAAATTGTCCGTAAGTAGAGGGATTATTGATCAAATCAAGAACTGACGGGTAAGTATCTGCGAAAATGAACTTTGCATTTGGAAGACGATGATTAAGTCTGGTGATTAGCTTCTGTACATTTGAGTTGTATTGCAGGATCCATTCATTGACTCGCTTTAGACATTGGCCACTTTTGGATTTGACCCTCTGTGATGGAATGCAACCGAGTGGTCCTAACCATGGAAGACTATTTTTCGTGCTCCCAGTTGATAAAGACTCTGGTATAATCAGATTCTTTAGTAGTTGATTGAAATATAGATAGATGTATGAATGATACTGATGTGAAGAAGTATTTCTTACTAGAACATAGTTTGTTCAGATATTCTATAAAGTTAATTTAACATGCATATACTGCATTGATATTTTTACCTGAAGTTGTTGATCTAAGGTTGAGATCAAGAGCTCTGTGAACTCTTCATGAGTGTATTGTTGGCCATCTGGCAAGAAGGGTTGCAAGAAATTGTTGACGTAATCATTGCTGCCTGCAAAAGATTGCAGGACATGGAAATCAAAGGATTTAACATTCAAAGCAATATTAGTAGAACAAAGTTCTGATTAAGAGTAGAACAAAGTTAAATTTTTATTATCGAAATTCACATATTGTTGTTTATTTGTAATAGAAGTGTTTTTTGCGTGTGTAGTGTTACCAATTCCAATGAAGAATGTGGCCTCATTGAAGTGCTTGTTGGCAGCCACCTCTCTTATGTTTGCTGTGATTACTTCTTTTGTTTTCTTGAAATTTTTGATTTGATCATCGAAAGATAACCTCTGAATCTATAATAATCAAAGGATGGTGAATACATTAGATGAGAAGAAGCCACTCAATTTATAATATGTAAATTGGATTCTGGGGCTTGAAGATGGTATGCTTACAAAGTAAAGTCCTGTATCATTCAGAATTCCTGCCCCACCAGATGCATAGTTTACTCCTTAGAGTAAGGTATCAACATTTTGAGTCATCGATAGATAAGGTGGTGGTGATGGAATTCCAATTTTGCAGCTGCAAAAAGCCATAAACAAGACCATCAAAGCCATAACAACATGAAAACAACAAAAACAGGAAAAAGTTGAGTTGCAGAAAATACATATGAAATCACCAATAGTCCTCCCATTCCAGAATCTTCCAGTAGCTTGACCACCACTATAATCAATTCCATACCAAGGATAATTAGATTTGGCTTAAAGAATATTGCAGAAAATTATTGTTCCCAACATTTGTCAAGGAGTCACCAAATATGTATGTTACAGGAGTAGCTGCTAGAGCAATTGCTGCATAGAGAAGATACAAGCAGCAAAAACCAGCCTTGACATTGACATATTTGGTTTTTTTAACCTTCTGCTCTACATATAGTCCCGAACGTTCCGGACGACCCGAACGAGTCCGACGATCCGGACGAGTACGACGACCTGGACGGGTTCGATGATCCAGACAAACACATGACTCGGACGAGCCCGACGGGCGCGACGTCATGGAAGGGCTCAACGATCCAAAAGAGCCCCACGACACGGACGAATCCGACGACCTGGACGACCCAAACGGGCCCGACGACACGGACGTACCCTACGATGAGGACGAGTCAAACGACTTAGACATGCCAGATAACATGGACGACTTCGACGATCCAGATGGGCACGATGACCCGGTCGGGCCCGACAACCTGGACGGGCTCGACGACCCGGTCGACACGAATGAGCCTGATGACCCGGACGAACTCGATGATCCGGTCGGATTCGACGACCCAAAAGGGCCCGACAACACGAATGGGCCCTACGACTCGAACAACCCGACCGACACAGATCGGCTGAACCGGACAGGCCCAACGACATGGACGGTCAGTCGACCTGGACGTGTCTGACGACCCGGACAGGTGATATGACCCTCCGATTCATCAGGCCCGTCTGCGTTGTCGGGCCTTTTTGGAACGTCTAGCTTGTCCGGAATGTCGGGCCCGTTTGGGTGATCGTGCCCGTCGGGATCGTCGAGTCCGTCTATGTTATCTGGCCTGTTTGGGTAGACTGGCCCATCTTCGTTCTCCGATTCGTTCGTGTCGTCGGGCTCGTCTTGATCGTTAAGGTCATTTGGCCCGTTAGGCCTGTCTCGGTTGTCGAACCTCTCTGAGTCGTCTGGTCTGTCCGGGTCATCGTGTCAGTTTGGGTCTTAGTGCCTGTTTGAGTAGTCAGTGTCGTCTGCATTGTCGGGCTCGTCCGAGTCGTCAAGCTCGTCTGTGTCATCGTGCTCGTCAAGTTAATCCTGCCCATTTGTGTCAGCTTGTCCGCGTTGTCAGACTCGTTCGAGTCATTAAGCGCATCTGGATTGTTCGTGTCGTTGGGCCCGTCCGGGTCGTCGGGCTCATTCGGGTCATCGTGACCGTCTGGATCATTGGGTCCAGCCAGACGACCTGGACAAGCAGGATGACCTTGACGGGCTCGACGATCCAGAAGACCTCAATTATCTGGATAGGACTAAAGATGGATGAGCCCGAAAACCCAAACGGTCCAAACGACTCGAACGAGCCCGACGAGTACGACGACATGGACAAGAATGACGTCCTGGACGGGCCCAATGATCCAGACAGGCACATGACCCGGTCGAGCTCAATGAGCTTGACGAGCACGATGACACGGAATGGCTCAACGACTAGAAAGAGGCCCGTCTATGTTATCTGGCCTGTCCGGGTCGTTTGGCCCGTCTTCATTGTAAAGTTCGTTCACGTCGTCAGGCTCGTCTTCATCGTCCAAGTCATTTGGCCCGTTCGTCCTGTTTGGGTCGTCGAACCTCTCTGAGTAGTCGGGTCGTTTGGGTCGTCTTGCCCGTCTTGGTTGTCCGGCCTATACGGGTCATCGCGCCTGTTTGGTCTTTGTGTCTGTTTGAGTCGTCAATGGCGTCCGCATCATTGGGCTTGTCCGAGTCGTCAAGCCTATTTGGATCGTCTAGGTTGTTTGTGTCATCGGGCCCGTTGGGTTAATCGTGTCGATCTGTGTCAGCTTGTCCGACGCAAAGGTACCGTTTGTGTTGTCAATCTTGTTCGAGTCATTATGGATTGTTCGTGTCGTTGGGCCCGTCCGGGTCGTCGGGCCCATTCGGGTCATCGTGTCCATTCGGGTCATCGTGCCCGTGTGGATCATCGGGTCCAGCCAGACGACCAGCACAAGCAAGATGACCTGGACAGGCCCGATGATCCAGAAGACCTCAATGATCTGGACAGGCACAAAGATGGATGAGCCCAAAAACCCAAACGGTCCGGGCAACTCAAACGAGCCCAACGAGTACGACAACCTGGACAGGAACGAAGTCCTGGATGAGCCCGATGATCCAGACAAGCACATGACCTGGTCGAGCCCGACGAGCTTGATGGGCACGATGACACGAAAGGGCTGAACGACCCGAAAGAACCCCACGACACGGACGGGTCCGATGACCTGGACGATCCAAACGGGCCCGACGATGCGGACGTACCTGACGATGAGGACGGGCCACACGACTTGGACATACAAGATATCACGAACAGGCTCGACGATCCAGACCGGCATGATGACACGGTCGGCCCCGACGACCTAGACGACCCGGATGAGCCCGATGACCCGGACCATCTCGATTACCCGGATGGATCCGATGACCTAGACGGGCGCGACGACGCAGAGGGGCCCTACGACTCGGACGTCCCGATCGACACAGATCAGCCGAAACATATAGGCCCAACGACATGAACGGTCGGTCGACCCGGACGGGCCCGACTACCCTGACTGGTGATATGACCCTTCGGGTCATCGGGCCACTTCGCGTTGTTGGGCCCATTTAGAACGTTAGGCCCGTCTGGGTCATCGTCCCTCTCTGGATCGTTGAGCCTGTCTGTTATTTGGCATGTCCGGGTCGCCTGGCCCATCCTTGTGGTTCGGTTCGTTCGCGTCTTCGAGCTCATCAAGATCGTCTAGGTCATTTGGCCATTTAGTCCTGTTTGGGTCGTCGAACCTCTCTAAGTCGTCGGGACCTCTTGGTCGTCTTGCATGTCCGGGTTATCGCCCTCGTCTGGGTCGTTGTGCCTGTTCGAGTCGTCAGTGTTGTCTGAGTCCTTGGGCTCGTCCGAGTAGTCAAGCCCGACTAGATCGTCAAGCACGTCCGTGTCATCAGGCCTGTCGGGTTAATCGTGCCCGTATGTGTCGTCGGGTCAAACCGAACGACCTGGACAAGCAAGATGACCTGGACGTGCCCGACGATCCAGAAGACCTCAATGATTTGGACATGCCTAAAGACGGATGAGCCCGAAACCCCGACCGATCCGGACGACCCGAACGAGCCTGACGAGTACGATGACCTGGACAGGAACAACGACCTACACGGGCCCGATGATCCAGACAGGCACATGACGCAGACCCGCCCGACAGGCAGAACGACACGGAAGGTCTCAACGACCCGAAAGAGCCCCACGACATGGACGAGTTCGACGACATGGACGATCCAAACAGGCCCGACGATGCGAACGTAAACAACGATTAGGACGGGCCAGACGACTCAGACATGCCAGATAACGCGGATGAGCTCAAAGATCCAAACGGGCACGATCACCCGGTCGGGCCGTATGACCTGGACATGCCTGACAACTTGGATGGGCCTGACGACCTAAACGACCCAGACAAGCCCGATGACCCAGACGAATCCGACAACCCAAACGGACCTGATGACGCGGATGGGCCCTACGACTCGGACAACCTGACCAACATAGCTCAGCCGTACCAGACAGGCTCAACGACATGGACGATTGGTCAACCCGGAGGGGCCCGACGACCTAGACGGGTGATATGACCCTCCGGGTCATCGAGCTTGTCTGCGTCGTCGGGCCTGTTTGGATCGTTTAGCTCGTTCGGAACGTCAGCCCCATCTGGTCGTTTGGCCCATTCGAGTTATCGGAGCCATCTGGGTCGCCTGGGTCGTTGGAACTGTCATCTTCGTCGGGTCTTTCTGGGTCATCTTGCTCGTCTCGATCGTCGAGCCTGTCTATGTAATCTGGATTGTCCGGTTCGTCTGGCCCGTCTTCGTTGTTTGGTTGTTCGCGTCGTCGGGCTCGTCTTGGTCGTCCAGGTCATCTGGCCCGTTAGACGTGTCTGGGTCGTCGAACCTCTTTGAGTCGTCGGGTCGTCTGGGTCGTCTTGCCCATCTTTGTCGTCTGGTCTGTCCGGGTCATCGTGTCAGTTTGGGTCTTAGTGCCTGTTTGAGTAGTTAGTGTCGTCTGCATTGTCGGGCTCGTCCGAGTCGTCAAGCTCGTCTGTGTCAGCTTGTCCGAGTTGACGGGCCCGTCCGCGTTGTCAGACTCGTTCTTGTCATTAAGCGCATCTGGATTGTTCGTGTCGTTGGGCCCGTCCGGGTCGTCGGTCACATTCGGGTCATCGTGCCCGTCTGGATCATTGGGTCCAGCCAGACGACGTGGACAAGCAAGATGACCTGGACGGGCTCGGCGATCCAGAAGACCTCAATCATCTGGATCGGCCCAAAGACGGATGAGCCCGAAAACCCAAACGGTCCGAACGACTCAAACGACCCCGACGATTACGAGGAGCTAAACAGGAACGACGTCCTGGACGTGCCCGATGATCCCGACAGGCACATAACCCGATCGAGCCCGGCGAGCTTGACGGGCACAACGACACGAAAGGGCTCAACGACCAGAAAGAGCCCCACGACATGGACGGTTCCGACGACCTATACGACCCTAACGGGCCCGACGACACGGACGTACCCGACGATGAGGATGGGCCAAACAACTCGGACATGCCAGATAACACGGACAGGCTCGACGATCCAGATGGGCACGATGACCCAGTCAAACCTGACGACCTGGACGAGCCTGACGACAAAGACGACCCGGACGGATTCGACAAGCCAAACGGGCCCGATTATGCGGATGGGCCCTATGACTCGGACATCCTGACCAACAAAAATCAGTCGAACCAGACTGGTGGGATGACCCTTCGGGTCATCGGGCCCGTTCGTGTTGTCGGGCTCGTTTGGATCATCTAACCCGTCTGGGTTATCATGCCTGTCTGGATCGTTGAGCCTGTTTGTTATCTGGCATGTTCCGGTCGTTAGGCCGTCCTCGTTGTCCGGTTCGTTCGTTTCGTCGGACTCCTCTGGATCGTCCATGTCATCTGGCCCGTTAGGCCTGTTTAGGTTGTCGAACCTCTCTGAGTCGTCGGGACCTCTAGGTCATCTTGCCCGTCTTGGTCGTCCGGCCTGTCCAGTTCATCCCGCCCGTTTTGGTCGTTGTGCCTGTTTGAGTCGTCATTGTCGTTCGCGTCGTTAGGCTCATCCGGGTCGTCAAGCCCGTCTAGATCGTCAAGCTAGTTCGTGTTATCGGGCCCGTCAGGTTAATTGTGCCCGACTGGGTTGTCGGGCCCATTCGGGTCATCGTGCCTGTTTGGATCATCGAGTCAAGCCAGACGACCTGGACAGGCTGGACGATCCAGAAGACCTCAATTATCTGGACAGGCCCAAAGACGAATGAGCCCGAAAACCCAAACAGTTCGGACGACCCGAAGGAGCCTAGAGAGTACGACGACCTGACCAGGAACGACGTCCCAGATGGGCCCGATGATCTAGACAGGCACATGACTCGGTCGAGCCCGACGAGCTTGACGGGAGCAACGACACGGAAGGGCTTAACGACCCGAAAGAGCCCTACGACACGGACGGGTCTGACGACCTGAACGACCCGAACGACCCAAACGAACCCGACGACACAGACGTACCTGACGATGAGGACGTGCCAGACAACTCGGACATGCCAGATAACACGGACGGGCTCGACGATCCAGATGGGTACGATGACCCAGTCAAGCCCGACGACCTGTACGAGCTTGACGACCAAGACGACCCGGACGAACCCGATGGCCCAGACGAACTCGATGACCCAGATAGATCCGACGCGTCAGACGGGCCCTACGACTCGGACATCCTGACCGACACAAATCGGCCGAACCGGACTGGTGAAATGACCCTTCGTATCATCGGGCATGTCCGCTTTGTCGGGCCTGTTTGGAACTTCTAGCCCGTCTGGGTCATCGTGCCTGTCTGGGTCATCGTGCATGTCTTGATCGTCGAGCTTGTCAATTATCTGGCCTGTCCGGGTCGTCTTGCATGTCCTCGTCAGGCTCATCTAGATCGTCCAGGTCATTTGGCCTGTTAGGCATGTTTGGGTTGTCGAACCTCTTTGAGTCGTCGGGACCTTTGGGTCGTCTTGCCTACCTTGGTCGTCCGGCCTGTCCAGGTCATCGCGCTCGTTTGGTTTGTTGTACTTGTTCGAGTCGTTAGTGTCGTCCGCGTCGTCAAGCTCAACCAGGTCGTCAAGCCCGTCTGGTTCATCAAGCTCGTCCCTGTCAACGGGTCCATTGGGTTAATCTTGCCCGTCCGGGTCGTCGACTAGATGACCCAAACGTGCTCGACGACACGGACGGGTGCTTGTCTGGATCATCGGGTCTAGCCAGACGACCTGGACAAGCAAGATGACCTAGACGGGTTCGACGATCCAGAAGACCTCAATTATATGGACAGGCCCAAAGCCGGATGAGCCCGAAAACACAAACGGTCCGGACGACTCGAACGAGCTCGACGAGTACGACGAGCTGGACAGGAACGACCTCTTGGACGGGCCCGATGATCTAGAATGGCACATGACCCTGTCGAGCCCGACGAGCTTGACGGGCACGACGACACGGAAGGGCTCAACGACCCGAATGAGCCCCATGACACAGACGGGTCTGACGACCTAGACGACCCAAACAGGTCCGACGACATGGACGTACCCGACGATGAGGACGAGATAGACAACTCGGACATGCCATATAACACGAACGGGCTCGACGATCCAGATGAGTATGATGACTCAGTCAAGCTCGACGACCTGTACGAGCCTGACGACCAAGACGACCCGAACGAGCCCGATGACCCGGACGGATCCGACGAGCCAGACGGGCCCTACGACTCGGCCATCCTGACCGACACAAATCAGCCAAACTGGACTGGTGATATGACCCTTCGGGTCATCGATCCCGTCCGCGTTGTCGGGCCCGTTTGAAACATCTATCCCGTTTGGGTCATCGTGCCTGTCTAGATCGTCGAGCCCGTCTGTTATCTAGCTATTCCAGGTCGTCTGGCCCGTCCTCGTTGTGTGGTCCGTTCGCTTCGTCTGGATCATCCAGGTCATTTGGCCTGTTAGGCCTATTTAGGTTGTCGAACCTCTCTGAGTCGTCTAGACCTCTGGGTCGTCTTGCCCGTCTTGGTCGTCCGGCCTGTCCAGGTCGTCGCGCCCATCTGGGTCGTTGTGCATGTTTGAGTCGCTAGTGTTGTCCGCATGGTCAGGCTCAGCCGGGTCATCAAGCTCGTCTGGTTCGTCAAGCTCGTCCGTGTCATAGGGCCCGTCGGGATAATCATGCTCGTCTGTATTGTCGGGTCCATCCGGATCATCGTGCCCGTTTGAATCATCGGGTCCAGCCGGACGACCTGGACAAGCAAGATAACCTGGACGGGCCCAACGATCCAGAAGACCTCAATGATCTGGACAAGCCCAAAGACGGATGAACCTGAAAAGCCGAACAATCGAGACGACCCTAATGAGCCCGATAACACGGAAGGCCACAACGACCCGAAGGAGCCCCACAACACGAACGGGTCCGACGACCTGGACGACCCAAACGAACCTGACGACACATACGTACCCGACGATGAGGACGGGCCAGACAACTCGAACGGCTTCGACGATCCAGATGGGCACGATGACCCGGTCGAGCCCGACGACCTGGACGAGCTCGACGACCCAGATGACCCGGACGAGCCTGATGACTCGGGTAAACTCGATGACCCGGACGGATCCGACGACCTAAACGGGCCCGATGACTCGGACAACCCAATCGACACAGATCGGCTTAACCAAACAGGCCCAACGACATGCATGATCGGTCGACCCGGATGGGCCCGTCTGCGTTGTCGGGCCCGTCTGGATCGTCGAGCCCGTCTATGTTATCTGGCCATTCCGGGTCGTTTAGCCCGTCTTCGTTGTAAAGTTCGTTCGCATCGTCAGGCTCGTCTTCATCGTCCAGGTCATTTGGCCCGTTCGACCTATCTGGGTCGTCGAACCTCTCTGAGTCGTCGGGCCGTTTGGGTCATCTTGCCCGTCTTGGTTGTCCGGCCTGTACAGGTCATCGCGCCCGTTTGGTCATTGTGTCTGTTTGAGTCGTCAATGGCGTCCGCATCATTGGGCTTGTCTGAGTCGTCAAGCCTGTCTGGATCGTCTAGGTTGTTTGTGTCATCGGGCCCGTTGGGTTAATCGTGTCGATCTGTGTCGGCTTGTCCGACGCGAAGGGACCGTCTGCGTTGTCAAACTTGTTCGAGTCATTATGGATTGTTCGTGTCGTTGGGCCCGTCCGAATCGTCGGGCCCATTCGGGTCATCGTGCCCGTGTGGATCATCGGGTCCAGCCAAACGACCTACACAAGTAAGATGACCTGGACAGGCCCGACGATCTAGAAGACCTCAATGATCTGGACAGGCACAAAGACGGATGAGCCCAAAAACCCAAACGGTCCGGGCAACTCAAACGAGCCCAACGAGCCCGATGATCCAGACAGGCACATGACCTGGTCGAGCCCGACGAGCTTGACGGGCACGACGACACGAAAGGGCTGAACGACCCGAAAGAGCCCCACGACACGGACGGGTCTGACGACCTGGACGATCCAAACGGGCCAGACGACTTGGACATACAAGATATCACAGACGGGCTCGATGATCCAGATGGGCACGATGACGCGGCCGACCCCGACGACCCAGACGACCCAGATGAGCCCGATGACCCGGACAAACTCGATTACCCAGACGAATCCGAGGACCCAGACGGGCGCGACGACGTAGAGGGGCCCTACGACTCGGACGTCCCGATCGACACAAATCAGCCGAAACTGATAGGCCCAACGACATGAATGGTCGGTCGACCCGGACGGGCCCGACTACCCTGACTGGTGATATGACCCTTCGGGTCATCGGGCCCGTTTAGAACGTTAGGCATGTCTGGGTCATCATCCCTCTCTGGATCGTTGAGCCCGTCTGTTATTTGGCATGTCCAGGTCGTCTGGCCCATCCTTGTGGTTCGGTCCGTTCGCGTCTTCGGGCTCATCTGGATCGTCCAGGTCATCTGGCCCGTTAGGCCTGTTTGGGTCGTCGAAACTCTCTAAGTCGTCGGGACCTCTAGGTCGTCTTGCATGTCCGGGTCATCGCCCTCGTCTGGGTCGTTGTGCCTGTTCGAGTCGTCAGTGTTGTCCGCGTCGTTGGGCTCGTCTGAGTCGTCAAGCCCGTCTGGATCGTCAAGCACGTTCGCGTCATCGGGCCTGTCGGGTTAATCATGCATGTTTGTGTCGTCGGGCCTGTCCGAGTCGTCGGGCCTGTCCGAGTCATCGGGCCTGTCGGGTTAATCATGCATGTTTGTGTCGTCGGGCCTGTCCGAGTCGTCGGGCCTGTCCGAGTCATCGGGCCTGTCCGAGTCATCGGGCATGTCCGAGTCATCGGGCTTGTTTGGGTTGTCATATGACCTGGACAAGCCCGACGATCCAGAAGACCTCAATGATATGGACAGGCCCAAAGACGGATGAGCCCGAAAACCCGAACAAGCCCAACGAGTACGATGACCTAGACAGGAACGACGACCTGTATGGGCCTGATGATCCAGACAGGCACATGACCCGCACGAGCCCGACAGGCCCAACGACACGGAAGGTCTCTACGACCCAAAAGAGCCCCACGACATGGACGGGTTCGACGACATGGACGATCCAAACGGGCCCGACGACGCAGACGTACACGACGATCAGGATGGGCCAGACGACCCGGACATGCCAAATAACGCAGATGAGCTCAAAGATCCAAACGGGCCCGATGACCCAAACGAGCCCGATGACCCAGACGAGCCCGATGACCCAGACTGATCCGACAACCCAGACGAACCTGATGACGTGGATGGTCCTTAAGACTCAAACAACCCGACAAACACAGGTCAGCCATACCAGACAGGCCCGACGACATGGACGATTGGTGGACCCGGACGGGCCTGACGACCTAGACGGGTGATATGACCCTTCGGGTCATCGAGCTTGTCTGCGTCATCAGGCCCTTTTGGATCGTTTAGCTTGTCTGGAACATCGAGCCCATCGGGTCGTTTGGCCCATTCGAGTTATCAAAGCCATCTGGGTAGTCTCGGTCGTCGGGACTGTCATCTTCGTCAGGTCCATCTGGGTCATCGTGCTTGTCTGGATCGTCGAGCCTGTTTATGTTATCTGGCGTGTCCGGGTCATCTAGCCTGTCACTGGTCATGGCCGTTAAAGATTTAAACAATGTTAGCAAAAAAGGACCCAATTGAACAAAATTGACGAAAATTGGGACCTATTTGAGCACAAAGCCAAAATTAGGACTTATATGAAAAAACTTGACAAAAATTGGGACCAAAAAGGTATTTTAACCTAAAAAATAATATATTTTTCATGTTGAAGATGAAAGCCCATGGGTCGGCCTTGACCCACACGGCTTTTGTAGGGTTTTTGGCCTTGTGGGTTTCTTTGATGGGTGCCTTTTTCGATGTGGGTTTTTTGGTCTTAGCCCACATGGGTCAGGGCCAAGCCCTGTGAGCTAGGCCAAATTGACACCTCTATATGCATCTATTTCGTTTTTAGGTACTAGCCATTTTCATAAGAAAAGTTGTGAAATGAAATTCTATTAATTTATATTTTATAGTTTGTACCGTAGGGTCCAATCCCCCATAATAGCTAATCGACACTCAAAGAAGTTCACGCAACACCAATCGACGTCAAACCGAGCCACCCTAACCACATCGCTAGTTATCCAATGATCCAACAACTGGGATTGAAGTCGTCACTACTTGATGTGGCAATTTCTCTAGAATGATAAAAAGAGCTCAAAAATTGAGCGGCTGAAAGCCGGGATTGAAGTTGTGACTACTTGATGTGGTAATTTATCTGGAGTGATAATAAGAGCTCAAAACCGAGCGATCGAAGGCAACGCGTGACGCCAGGGTGACCTCATGCCATATTTGCTTTGCCAACAACTAACTGAAAATCACATTGAGATTCTTCTTGATGTTTGCAACCATGATTGCACATTGTGGCCCTTCGCAACACCAGCCATGACTTGCCATTCTCATTTGGCTGTTAGGGCACAAAGTCACGACCGATCGAGTTGCACACGCACGACCACACTAGTTAGGCAAACGCAACACAAGAATTAGATATTTGTAGTTAAGGTAAAAGAGGTCAGTAATCAAGTTAAAAAAGAAATTTGACCTCAATTAAGGAAACCTTAATTACGAGCCCATATAAAAAAGGTTAAAATACCTTTTTGGTCCCAATTTTCGTCAAGTTTTTTGAAACAAGTCCTAATTTTGGTTTTGTGTTCAAATAGGTCCCAATTTTCGTCAATTTTGTTCAATTGGGTCCTTTTTTGCTAACACCGTTTAAATCATTAACGACCATGAACAGTGACTGTCACGTGTGACTTCGTGGTTTTTTTGAATTTTTTTTATTTTTATTTTTATTTTTTTTAATTTTTTTTTAATTTTTTTAATTTTTTTTTAAATATACACGTGTCAACCCAGGAGTGTGCCACGTGTCACTTTGTGATTTTTTTGAATTTTTTATTTTATTTTTTTGAATTTTTTTTGAATTTTTTTGAATTATTTTTTAAATATCCACGTGTCAATCTAGTAGTGTGCCACGTGTCAAAGTTAACATTCTATATTCAATTTGGTCCCTATATTTGTTATTTTTGTTCAATTAGGTCCTAATTTTTGTTAAGATTAACCAATTTGGTCCCTATAGAAGATGTGACCAAATTTAATTTTTATATCAAAGTTATAATGATGTGAATTTTAATATATTAAATAAAGATATTTAATAAAAAATATGAATTTTAATATAAAAATTAAATTTGGTTTTAATTTGGAGAGGGACCAAATTGGTTAATGTTAACAAAAATTTGGACCTAATTGAACAAAAATAACAAATATAGGAACTAAATTGAATTTAGAACATTGACTTTGACACGTGGCACGCTACTGGGTTGACACGTGGACATTTAAAAAAAATTTAAAAATTTTTTTAAAAAAAATTCAAAAAAATTCAAAAAAAAACCACAAAGTGACACGTGGCACACTCCTGGGTTGACACGTGTATATTTAAAAAAAATTAAAAAAAATTTTTTAAAAAAAATTAAAAAAAATAAAAATAAAAATAAAAAAAATTCAAAAAAACCACGAAGTGACACGTGGCAGTCACTGTTCATGGCCGTTAATGATTTAAACGGTGTTAGCAAAAAAGGACCCAATTGAACAAAATTGACGAAAATTGGGACCTATTTGAACACAAAACCAAAATTAGGACTTGTTTCAAAAAACTTGACGAAAATTGGGACCAAAAAGGTATTTTAACCTTTATTTTAAGTATATTTAAAAGAAAAGAAAATATTTATAATTTAAAATAAAAATATTTATTTTCAAATAAATATAATAACTAATTTTATTCTAACGAAAAGAGCTAACAGTTAAAGAAAGAGGAGGCAAGTGAGAGAATGGGAAGACAGATATCTTCTAACGACTTAAAACATTTTTCTTGGTTTTGTTGTTGAAAGGTATGCACGTGGTAACTTACTATTAATATGAGTGGAAATAATAAAGAGGAAAGAAGGAGTGATGGTAAACTTTTTGCCCTAAGTGGAGTTTTATTAATTTGCACTTTAGTATGCTATATGTGGATATTTGTCATCATGAATTTATAGTTGATGATATGGAGAATATTGTAGAATATAGGTATAAATACATATTTGGTACCCAAACTTTTTCGGAAAGTTCAATGTGGTACCCGAACTTTAGGAATGTTCAATTTGGTACCTCAATTTTCTAAAGAGGTTCAATTTGGTCCTCTCCTTTAAGTTGGAGTTAACACCGTGTCCGTACAGGACACGTGTCAAGCCATGAAATTTTTATTTTTTTTTAATTTTTTTTTTCAAAAAATTAATTTTTTTTTTCAAAAAATTAATTTTTTTTTTCAAAAAATTAAATTTTTTTTTCAAAAAAATAATTTTTTTTCTCAAAAAATTTAAAAAACTGCCACGTGTCAGTTTATCATCATGCCACGTGGCAGCTTACAAGCATGACACGTGGCAGTGTAATAGTTGTTTTCAATTTAGTACCCCAATTTAAATTTTTGGTTCAAT
>Ga0214545_1000104_pt1 | contig 96473 bp, 43 predicted proteins | sample CNSS4metaG_FD_160064 | JGI IMG/M metagenome (GOLD analysis project Ga0214545, IMG submission 160064) | Root nodule microbial communities from cowpea collected in UCLA plant growth center, Los Angeles, California, USA - CNSS4 | ecosystem: Host-associated > Plants > Roots > Nodule | place: USA... | reverse complement strand
AACCGAGAAAAAAAAAAAAGGAAGTAAAGAGAAAAATGTAAGTGGAAGAAGAGAAAGTGGCATCGCATAGGTACAGATACAGACACAACCCGGTAAAACCCCCCTCACCCTAGTGCCGCACGATTTCTCTTTCTTCTTCTCTCTCTCTGTCTTTCTCTCTCTCTCTGAGGTTAGGGTTTCTTTCTTCGTTCATTTTTTCAGTCTTTACTTTCGTTCTGCTATTTATCGTTAATTTATCGCTGTTTTATCGTTCCGACTCAATCCAACTTCAGTTTATCGCTTCGTTTTGTCTTTGACTTGCTTTGACTTTGTTTTCTCACCTTCGAGTATCTGAATCTTTGTGCATCCTCTGATTTTGGTTCTTCTCTTAAATATTTGCTCACGTTCGCTGCAATTGCTTCTTCTAGATATATATAATTTTTTAGTTCTAGCCTTCCAGCTTTCAGGTCGGGTGCGACGTTTCACTGTGTCGGAATCTGTTATTGGTTCAAAATTTGGATCTTCAACCGCTTGAGATCCAGGAGGCGTGGTTTTTAAAAAATTGTACGGAAATGAGTTTCAGTTTTGTCGTTTATTGACCCCTCATGATTTAAGGAGGGGCTGTGGTGATAGATTTTGCTCTGTTCCGGAGAAGAAAAGTAAAAGCCAAAATTAGCCTTTAGAGAAATTAAATGAGAGGCCTTTTAAGAAAGTTGAAGCATCTAATTTGATTTTAGATATTTTTTATGATGGGTAGTTTATTTTAGTTAATTGGGCAAACTTCATTTATTTTAGTTAATTTTTTCTAAATAAATATTTATTCAGAATTCTGTCCTAACAAGTGCTGCTACTGGCCTATGGGAAGAGCTAGTAGCGAGTGTTTTGGGTGTTTGTCTTTGGTTAGATGAAAAGCAAGTGCGAATGAAGATATATTTATTGATACTTAGAATTCATCTGGTCATGATATTCAGCTATATACATTTGCTGAATGTAGTCAGGAGGATTATAGTTTTGGGTAATAAAAAGAATGTCATGCGCCTGGCTATTAATTGATATCAAGTTATCCATCAGGTCATAAATACGATTGTCTTTTTTTTAAAAACTCAGTTTTTGCTGTACTATCGTATCCAAATATGAGTTCCGGAATGATCACTTCTTTACCTTATTTCCTCTTGCAGTACTCTTCCACTGTAGTTTTCCTTTTTTATTAAGTTTTGGAGTTGCACTGGAGTGCTGGATTGTTTATGAAGAATTTTTTGTGTGGGTCTTTGCTTGACTCGTATTAGATCAGGAGGTTGTTATGTCTCCCTTCCACTTGTTTATCTTCTTTTAATTAGCAATCAACACAGGATATTTTTGGATTTTGGATGTAAATTATATTATGTTTCAGAGCAGTGATTTTTAAACTTGCTTTTCTGTCAAATGATATTGGGTTTTTAGGAGTTTGGTCTTCCTGTCTTGTAAGAAGTACTGCTTGAAGAGGAACTTGATCATATTGTTGTCATAATTATTTTTGTGATATTTGCCCATGCATTATGTGGTCAGAACATTATAGTCACATTAGGATTCTTTCTATCCACTCATTTTATCTCTTCCCCCGCCCCCAACATGCTTTAACTTTCTTCATTTGTTCTACTTTAATGTTTATTTTCGGCTTCCATGGAAGCTCTGAAATAATAACAATAATGACTAATTACTTTGATATGATATTGTGGTAAATTCTGGAACTTCAGTCTTTTTCTATTGTAATTGCTGTGGTAACTTCTTAGTTCGTGGCTACTATTGATGTATCTGTGGTAAACCTGCTTACTACATTATTACCATGTCTGCCATTCATATCCAACTGTTCCATTATTTCCTTTCAAGGTTTTTGGAAACTTCTAACTGTCTTTTATGCTTAAAATGCAAGTATTTTAATCATACATGAAGACCAATAGACTTCCCCTGCGCTGCCAAAGTTTCCTTTCACTATTTTAATCCCAGATTTTCCTGTAGCTGAATATTCAAGTCTTTTATTAAGTGGCAGTTGTTTGTAAGTTTCATTCATTACTGTTTGTGAACTTACCGACTTTACATTCTTGTATAGGTTTACTTTTGATCAAGTACCTGCTATCCCTATGTATAAGCATGGTAAGTATTTTAAATTTTGCGACACCCGTCCCGTTCTTCATGGAAATTGTTGATCGAGTGATTCCTTCCTACCCAGTACTCTTCAACCTGAGAAGGAAGAGGACAAAAGAGATACACTAACTATCTCAAGTTGCCAATATAAACTGAAAAGTTCCTGTGAATGCAGGACTTCTGGCATACTGTTGTTTGATCAATCAGGTTCCATATTGGTTGAGGAAGCCTAGAGTCAATATTTAGTTATTGCAACCGGTTGTGTTTCTGATGGATGATGCTGGGCATCGTGAAAATGGTAGGCACAAAGCAGATCAGTATAAATCTGCTCAGGGGCAGGTATATTAAAATACATTTATTTATGTTCGTGTATAAATTCATCAACAAATTTACTATTCAATTTTCCACAAACAAACAATTAGTAACTGCAATGCCTCCTCTCTGTTAATTAAGATGCTGACTTTGATAATATTTATGTTGATGTTGCGTTGCAGTGGCTGATGCAACATCAGCCTTCCATGAAGCAAATCATGGCAATTATGGCCGAAAGAGATGCAGCCATCCAAGAAAGAAATCTGGCCATTTCTGAGAAGAAGGCAGCATATGCTGAGCGTGACATGGCATTTCTGCAGCGAGATGCTGCAATTGCTGAACGAAATAATGCAATTTTGGAACGGGATAATGCGATTGCAACTCTTCAGTATCGAGAAAGCTCGATAGGTAGTGGCAGTATGCCATCATGTCCTCCAGGATGCCAAATTTCACGTGGTGTGAAGCATATACATCATCCCCAGCAACAGGTACACCATATACCTAACATGGGTGATCCTTCTTACAACGCAAGGGAAATGCACACAACCGATGCCCTCCCTGCAGCTCCCATCACTTCTGAGGCAGGGAAATCAAGACGGGCCAAGCGGCCCAAGGAACCGAAGTCAACTTCACCTAATAAGAAGACTCCAAAAGCAGCAAAAAAAGTGAAAAAGGAGAGTGAAGACCTGAATAAGGTTATGTTTGGCAAGGCACATGAGTGGAAAAATGGTCAGGAAATGGTGAACGGAGGCGATGATCTTAACAAGCAGTTAGTAGTGTCTAAGGCTGATTGGAAAGGTCAGGACTTGGGATTGAACCAAGTGGCTTATGATGAGTCAACGATGCCAGCGCCAGTATGTTCTTGTACCGGTGTCCTGAAGCAGTGTTACAAATGGGGGAATGGAGGTTGGCAGTCTGCCTGTTGCACAACCACTCTTTCAATGTATCCACTTCCTGCAGTGCCGAACAAGAGGCATGCTCGTGTTGGAGGTCGGAAGATGAGTGGTAGCGCTTTCAACAAGCTGCTTAGTCGCCTTGCCGCAGAAGGTCACGATCTGTCAAACCCTGTTGACCTCAAAGACCATTGGGCCAAACACGGGACGAACCGATACATTACAATAAAATAGATGGTGAGAAATTGTTTCTGGAGCAGCATTGCATGAATAGAAACAGCTTTTAGTGATCAATTATGGATTATCGAGTCGAGCGAGGGAAATAATGTCAAGTGTAAAGGTTATCTGGGAAAGCTTAATGGTTGCAGTATGGCCGTACCTATATTTAGAATGCGTAATGGTGTTGGCTAAATGAAGGGGTTGAAGAAATGACCAAGTAATCAGCCATCCTTGCCGTTCTGGTGGCACACATGGCAAGTGTAAAATGTCTGCATGGTGGATAAATAGTTGTTAGATAGTGTTGATTAATCCATGTAGCTCTTAAACCCGAATAATTGTAGACTCGTGCCCTCAGTCATCCTGGAAAACCCTTTCTGCGTTAGTATGTAAAATCGACTATGTATGTTAATTATATCCCTGTTTCATGTTTGTTATTTCCCTCCAAGGTCAATCTATCTATGACTACCACTTTAGTTCTTATCGGTGATTGTTACAGGAGAAACACAAGCAATTTGCATTTCAGCCAAGTGAAAGCCTTTCATCGTTGTCTACAAAAAGGTAAACGTGCATTATCTCGTTCTTAACCAACACCATCTTTGGTTTTGGAAATTCATAATCATAGAGTTCACATTCCAGCATTGAAATAATCAATCACAATAAATGGGTGTCATCCACGAGAGTATAATAATAAACGTACAATAAAAAAGAGGATCGCTTTCCAAACCAAGATTTGAGATTGTATGGTGAATTGACTCAGTGACGATTTATTACACCCAAATCAAGGTTTGCGCTCTCAAGAAATTTCAAGATTATAGGGTGAATCGACTCCACTTGATTTAAGATTTTTGTGTTAAAATTCTACATATATGGGTTGTGTTCTATGTCACCATGTGGAGTTAGTAATAATGAGCTTGTACTTGTGATTTTTATGAGCACTTTTTACCAATAATCATATTTTCCCCGAGTATACATTATGTAATTTATGGATCTTGTAAAAATAACTATATTTAATTTTGAGCAACTGGAAATTAGATAAAAGGATGAATATAGAAAGATAATAAAAACGTAATCGATATAAGAAATGTTAGAGAATTTATTTATATCTTTTTCTATAGATTTCTACCTTTTTAATTGATGTGAAAATTATGATTATCCACTTGAGTTTATTAAGAGATTATTTACTCCTAATTGCTTACATAGACAAACATATTCATTGAATTTTAATCTCTAATTATTTACGAAATTTAATAGAATCGTGAAGGATAATTCTGGTCTTAGTTGTAAACTAGTTAGATATGCTCAAAGTCTAATATATTCTATTTATATTTGTTAGTAATCTTCCATCTTTTCAATCGTGAAACTACTCATAAAATGAACATCACTGACCATAAATAAAATATTGGAATAATTAAAATTAATTAAACATGAACTGTCAAGGTTAAAAACTATAATCCAAATTATTACATCAATCTCAAAATTAATAATGTAAGAAAAAGAAATAATTGATATGTGTGTTTGCTTCCCTCCTGTGTATGTTCAGATGTTCCACAAATTGATAATAATCGTGGGTGGTTACTTCTATTTGATAACTGTTTTTCTCTTCTTTTTTTTTTGCTTTTATTGTTCTTCTAAATCTAAGTCTATTCTATAACAATATACAACAAAAAAGATATCCCATTTTATGTTAATATTTCGTTATTATTTTAGAAATTAATTATTTTATAAATAATTTATCTTTAACGATAATTCTAAACTTTTTTTTGTCTTAACAGTTATTTTAAAGTATTTTAGTATATATTTTATTTTTTTAGTTTTACATTTAACAATTATTTTAAAAATTAATTATTCTTTTTTATTAATTTTAACTCAAATTTCTATAAAAAATATAAAATACAAACATACATGTGTAACAACGTCTATATTTTCATTTGTAACATTAAAATTAATATTTGTTTATGAAAAAACGTGAAATTTTACGATTTAAATTCTGCACTACTATACAATAATCCACAAGTCATAAAATTTCATTATGGAATTTTCTTATTTGTTTTCTTCACATTATCTCACTCTATTGTGATTTTAACTTATGCATACAAAAGAGATACAAAAATCTATTTCAAATAGAAATAATGTTAGATGAAATCATTTAAATAATACAATAATGACATGAAAGTCACCTAAACTAAGGTATAAATGCAAAAACATTTTATTTACAGGTAAAAAATTTGTTATCATAATTACGAGATAATTTTTACATTTCAATATTAGTAACCCATCAAACATATGCATGTTTCACTACAAAATCACCGTACTTCACTCTCTCAAGTTGTTGTTGAATCAAAACTTCCAATATTAAATTCTTTTTGATGACAAGTTTTCAATGTATAAATATAATTATTCACACACAAGCATTAGTTTTCTCAAAGTTTTATAAGATGTTTTTTATAATATTTGTTTAATTATTATGTTGATAGTTATATTTTGTATGCATATAAAATTTAGTTTTTACAATTGAATGTTCATCAACCACATACACCATTATAGATAAAATTAACTAAACATTAATTCCTCATGAACAAACTAAACGATAAGAAACCTAAATATTTTATTAAATTTCAATTCCTAGTTTTTTTAGTAATTTTATATTTCCATTAATTCTTTAAAATGCTGAGATTATTTTAATCGTTTGTCATGTAAATGTTAATCTCTACCAATTTCGTAGACCCTGTTTTTTTTTCTCAACATATGTAAATAAGAAATATTCTACTCCTTATGTTTGTATGTTTGAATTTTGTAAAACAAGTTGTTACCTCTGGGTTTTGTGATCGTTTATTTTGAAAATTAGCATGATTTAATAATCACTTAGTATTTTCTTATTTATAAGTCTTTTTTAACCCATTGAGATTATATATGCTCGGTACTCAAATCCCAATCTCATAAACATTATATGTAATGTTGCTTGTCATCTATTACCTCGTAGAATCCCGTTTATAGTTTGATTTTATTAAATAATCACTGATCTTATATAAGTTTGACATTAAGTTTTTTATTAATGTAGGTTTTAAGTTACGTAAAATATATATTTGAAAAAAAAAAAACATGTTCTCATTCTATTATTGAAAATTAAATACATTACTACGACTGATACTTGAAAGCTATCAATTAATCAGGATAATTTGTATTATCATGCCAATTTTTGTAATCATAGAATCTATATTTTGAGGAGGGTATTAACTAACTGCATTTTTAGAAAGTACATAAAGCACAAAAAAATAAACAAATAGTAACATTGTATCCAACAAGTATGATGTTTTGTTCTTTTTCAAGTATATTGAAAAAAAAAATAAAAAAACAGTTTCACTTGTTCTTTTGTTGTCCGTGTCATCGTTAACAAAGAAAAATGTAAATTTAAAACTACTTAGTTAAACTCGGTCAATGACTAAATAATTGAATGTAAGTATCTTGTAATTGAATTATGTAATCTTGTAAAGCTTTAAATTTACTAAATTCTCAATATTCATTTGTATCTTCTTATCGTTGAGTTATATATTTTCATATATGTTTTGGTTATATATGGATTATGTTTGATGTCATATGGGTGATTGTGGTTCTATATATATGGCATAAGTCTTACACATATAAGACATTTGACACCACTTTGCAATGGTGTTATAGGTCTTTATTCTTATATAGTGTTTAACTTTGTCTATTTTATTCAATATGAGACTTTAACTCACACTTTGACTGTTCTCAACAATCTCCCCTCAATGGTGAGTCTCTTCTTTTGTTTTTTTCTCCCTCTCATATGAATATATTTTCCTTTAGGTGTATGAGTGACCCCTTCTTAGTTATGGTTATGCGGTCAATCACTTTGGTGACCCCTCTTTGGTTATGGTTATGTGGTTATGATTATAGTCATTGAGAGATTGTGGCTGCATATGGTTATATGACATTGGTTTTACACATAGAAGGTATTTGACACTATTTTTACCCAAAAATGATATTATGGGTCTTTATTCTTATATAATATTTAACTTTATCTATTATATCCAATGTAAAACTCTGACTATTCTCAATAGTTATAAGAAAAAAAAATTATATGAGATCATACTTGTGACATAAAAGCTACCATAATGTATAAAAAAAAACTATTTGATCATATTATTATTGAAATTCAAAATTTTCAACATTTAGCATGGATGCTTTAAAAGATATATACTTATATTTGATGTACAACTATTGTATATATTAAAATTATAAGTAATAATAAAAGAGGGAGTCTCCCTTAAAATCATCACTTGGTTCAGATTGTCTTGGCATCAAATTAAAAACATTTTATTTTTTGTCTTGAGAGAAATGAACTGAAAAATGCAAGTATTGTTTACAACAAACAAATCACAAGAGAACATAAAGGAAACCAGAAAAAAAAAAAAAAAATAAAAAAATTTTTTTTTTTTTTTTGAAAAAAAAAAAATAAAAAATAAAAAAATTGTTTAAAAAAAAAAAAACAAAAAAAAACAAAAAGGAAAACCAAAAAAAAAAAAAAAAAAGACAACAAACTATTTTTTTCACTGTTTGATACCGTGTAGGATAGGGAAGAAGGAATTGAAAGACGATGAGAAAAAAGAAAGAAATATAATATTATGGAGATATCAAAATAACGAAAATGCATTTGTTTTCATATACATATATAATGAGACCCTTTAGTCAATTTCTCTACTTTTCAAGTCTTTTTATAATTTTCCATTCATGGTCTCTTGACTTTCCGAATTCCTCTCAGGTTTCATATTTAAAAAACTCTTTATTAGCTGTTATATTAAATGTTTCTCCTTCGTTAACCTAATAGCTAAATCTTTTTTTATATTCTCAAATTTTGCTAACTTAAATTTCTACACTTAACCTAATAACTAAATCGGGAATGAACCTAACACAACAATAATTATTAAAATTTCTCATCTTAATTTTTTTGTTCTCATTAACGAGTCATCTTCTTTCACAAAAAGAATAGAGTATCTTTTAATCCATTTATTAAAAAAATACAAAAAAAAATGACTAAAAAGAAATGGAAAACAGGTCTTACAGAAGAAATAAAGAAGTAGGGGTGTGTTGCGTGGATCTAGTATGAGTATCTCTGTATATACCAACACGAAGGAAGCATTAACTGTGCGCGTGACAAGCTACTTGATTTTCCATTAATAGTTAATAATGAATTCAAAATAAAATAAATAATTTAACAGAGTGTAAGGTTTACGCTACCTGCAAGATCAATCAGAGCTTAAAGAATAATAAAAGAATAATAAAGTCTAAAAAATGTATAAAGAGTAACTAAAGAAAGAGAGAGGGACAAATTCCGACGATAAAAGTAGCAAAAGAAAAAGAAAATCTGCAGACAGCGACAGAGCAGAGCCAAAATATAATTTGACAGACAATCAAAATATTAATAAATAAAAAATAATGATTTGTTTAATTTATAATAATAATTTTATCCACTCGGAGTTTGTTTTCATTTATTAGATGTTAAGTGGTTAATAATAATAATAATTTAGAGGAATAATCAAAAGTTGGGTTGTTGCTACTCTCGAAAACCCAAGGACAATCCACTCTTTATTATCTTTTTTTATATTTGAGAGCACTCGCGCACACACTGAGTCGGTAAAATTCAATTAGGGTTTCATTTTCTTCTTCTTCACCCCACTGTCACTGCGCAAACCCAGTTCTCCCCTTACCGTCTCCCTCGCTCCTAATATTTTCCCGCCATTTCCCGCGCTTCGTTTCCATTGATTTTGAATACTAGCCGTTAGATCTGTCATTTTTCATTTTTTTTTTATTTTTTTTTCCGCTTTTTCGAAAACTTTCGACCGTTGCTCTAGCCGGAGTGAACGGGAAATGTCTGCATCTGAAGCGGAGAAGAAGGTGGAGGAAGAGAGGGAGGAGGTCAAAGGGGGAGAGCTCTTGTTCTGCGGTGCCACGTGTTGGGATATCATTGGCCGGCGCAAGGGCGCCGTCGACGGCAACCTTGTCTCTCCCTCGCGCCTCCGTCCTCTTGTCGGTGTTGATATTCGTTACGTCGCGTCCGGTTGCGGTAACGTGAACATGCTCGTTTGTTTTTTTATTTGGCATTCACTTTTTTAGAACTTATTCTGCCCTGCCGTGTTATGAGTTATTGTTTTAAAATGTGTTATCGTTGGTGAGAGTGCAGTCTCTTGTCATTGCGTTGCATTGGACGTCGAAGGACGATGCTACACTTGGGGACGGAATGAGGTATATTTATGAAGTTTATGCGCCCACACTTAGGTGTTTTAGTTATTGAAGTTTTTGCGTCTAATTTGTGAGATTTGGTGTGCAGAAAGGGCAACTGGGGCATGGAGATACGATTCAACGTGATAGACCAACCGTTGTGTCTGAACTTTCTAAGTGAGTGAATGATTTGGTGTGATTAATGTTGATTTGTTTTTTCCGGAATTTTCCATTTGGTTATTATGAATATAGTTTTACTTTTTTAGTGTTGCCTAAGAGCCTTGACACACTTTTAGGAAGAACCATAATTGTTTTTGCTTTTGGGTGGTTGTCTGTTCTGTGATTGTCTAATGGAAAAAAGGCACTCTCTCTATTATTTCTCTAACTTTAATACGATCGTTAAGTTTAACATCTGTTTATCTATAAGCCCTACTCTAAGGTTTAATTTTGTATTGATCTGTATTTTGTTCTGTCATTGAAGGTACAAAATTGTCAAAGCTGGATCAGGGAGGAGCCATACAGTGGTTGTTACGGAGGATGGAAATTCCCTGGCCTTTGGATGGAACAAGCATGGACAGCTAGGTTCGGGTTCTGTAAGAAATGGTATGTTTTTTTAGTTATCTGTAAAATTATGCAGTTTTTGCTAATGTATTTTAAATTACACCCATTGTTTGCTTGAATGTTAGCCTGCTCCACGTTCTTTCTTGGCATCGTTCTGATTTTTATGAGTGGAAATATAGTAAAGCTTTTCAATATTTGGGTATCCAATGATGGAATGGAAGTTCTGGTGGAAGTGAGTAGAATGAAAATGTATTGTTCCAATTTGTCCTTATTACAGAAATCTTATTTTTCTAATACTATCTTAATTCTTTTCCGATTATTATTCTTTTTGTGAAGTATTTTATCCCTAATTCAGGAAAAATAATGCATATATTTTTTCAAATGAACATCCATTTCACAATTTGAGAACACCAAATGCAAACTTCAAAGTGCTTAGAAGACAGTAACAAAATAGCAAATTGAAGCATGGGGAAGGATGAAGTGCAGTGCTGTAACTTCTGTACCAAAATCATACACTTGTAGACCAAAAACACGGTGGTTTCTTCATTACTTGAAAACAGGGTGGTTTGACATGGTTGGTGCAAGTAGATACTGGTTCTGGAACATGGAAGAGGAAAACAATGGCAAATCCACAAGCAATAAGGAGAAAGAGCTTAAAGAAAGACAATAATTTTGTAGTTATGATAGTAGATATAAATTGGTTTCTCCTCTTCACAGTTCAGACTCGAACAGAATGGGTTACAGAGTGGAATGAAGTCCATCCAATTTTGTTCCATCCCAACTTATTTATAAAAGCCCAAACAAAGAAATCCCTTATCATTCTTATTAAGAGTCTACTTCTTTTCACCCTTACCATTGATCTAGACTAATAATTATTTTCAGTCTTCCATTATAAAATTTGTCTAGAATAATGATTGCATTGTTATTAGTTATTGGGATTCTGTTGGTAATTCTTGTTACAACTCGCTGGTATATATTGTTCTCCAACAAAATGTGATTAATAGCTGATGTACAACGTTCTTGATCTTCCAGTTGTACTTTTGTTTTCAGCAGTAAGGATTGCTTTATCTTGTTGAAAATAACAAATTCATTTTCTTTCATGTGTCTTGTACAGAAATTGAGTCATCACCTGTTCGCTGTCTTGTGTCTGAAGTAAAACATACTGCGTGTGGTGGTGACTTCACTGTGTGGTTATCTTCTGTTGAAGGAGCTTCTATACTGTATGTTTTCAAAATTAAGATTGCATTCTGTTTTTGTGATTTCTGTTCCCGGGCATGGATATTCTATTCTTTCATGGGATGCAATTGTTGGTGATTTTCAATTTTTTTTTTCTTTAATTCCCAGAACTGCAGGGCTTCCACAGTATGGACAGCTTGGGCATGGTACAGATAATGAGGTATTCTCAAGGATGATGTTTTCATGATCTTTGTTGTCCCAAGATGTGTGTCCTTATCTTAATTTAAACCCATGGGACGCAGGAAGCTGTATTCTAGTGGTTGTATATGATCTGTTATCTTCAGATTTAAAGGCCAGTTGATCCCGTGTGCTTGGGGCCATTTAGGTACCAGAGCTTGTAATGGTTGCCTGGGTTTAGCAATTCTTACAATTACAATGATTGAATTTTGATTTGTATTTCCCTCTTGCTATGGCAGGCATATGTTTTAACACAGATTTTTTAGTGCTGACATCTTTCCCTTGGATTTACTGCATCAATTTTGTTTATGTTTTCTTCAAATAATTATTTCAGCATACTCGGTTTAAGTAAGTACATGCAAGTTTCAGAATAATACTGGATTCCATATTTCAACTTTCAGCAGACTAGATATTTATGCGGTCTACTGTTTTTCTGTATTTTATGGATTTAAGTCCTTGATTTGTCCTGCTATTGGTTGAATAATCTTTAATAGGTACTTTCTCCTGTGCTATTTACTTGATTTCCTTAAATAAGGGTAGGAATGCTTAATAATTTTTGTTGTTGCATTGCAGACTCAGAAGCATTACAAGAGAATTATTATAAAATAATGGATTGAGAGGACTGAAACTAAATAAGTAATTATGTTTTTGAATCAGACATTTACTAAGTTCATCTGTCTTGTGAAATGTCACTTATTCTCTAGTTGCCTTCTATGGCTGGTGTTTTGCCTGATCATCTTACATGTCTACGTCAATTATGAGCATTGTATCACAATTTTTATGTAATAATGGGTCATTATTTTTCTTCAAGAACAACTTAATTTTCTTTTTTATAATATGACTAAATAAAAAGTTGTTATTCTCCATGGTTTTTTATTTTGTAATGAAGTACTTTTTTTCATTCCCATGCTTATTCTAGTTAATTTTGCATATATCTGTAGTATAATTCCAAAGACAGCTCTGTGAGGTTGGTTTATGAACCCCAGCCACGCCCTCGAGCAATTGCTGCTCTTGCTGGGGAAACTGTTGTGAAAGTGGCATGTGGAACAAATCATACAGGTGCTTGTTATTCCTTTCTTGATCTTGGTTATATGCTCTTATTTACTACTTTTCCTTTAATGATTCTTTGTTTTGGATATTTAGTGGCGGTGGATAAGAATGGCTATGTCTACACGTGAGTAATCCTAGAGTTCCCTACTTCAATGTTTTGGTTCCTTTCATTTAAAGTTATAATTATTATTTGTTTGTGCAGGTGGGGTTTCGGTGGTTACGGAAGGTCTGTGCTTGGTTTGAGATTGGGTTGGCAATGTTTTGAACTCGCGATAAACTGCAAATGAGATATTCTTGTTTGAATCGGTTTTTAATATTTTGTCCCTTGTGCTCAAAATTTCATAAAACCGTGTGGGTTGTGTAGGCTAGGACATAGAGAGCAGAAGGATGAGTGGGCCCCACGCCGTGTTGAAGTTTTCCAAAACAGAAATCTTTTACCGCCTGATGCCATTATTTCTGCTGGTTCTGTTAATTCTTCATGTACGGCAGGTATGCGTTGCAGACATAAATATGAATATGTTCTTCTATTGATACTTAATATTTGTTTTAAATTGTTGTTTAGTGGTTAGTTAATGGTTTGAGTCCAACCTCTATGGTCTTCTCATGCGTACTTAATTACAATTCATTACATAAGGGAATGAAAAAAGTCTCATGTCAATATTAGCAATGGTTAAATCAATTTATTCTACTGGTATTACCGACTAGGGATGAGTACTTTACACATAATAGCTTTGGCTTTCAGTTTCACCTCGTTCTTATTTTGTTTCAGGTGGAGGGCAGTTGTACATGTGGGGAAAATTAAAGAACACTGGTGACGACTGGATGTATCCAAAACCTCTAATGGATTTAAGGTTGTAGTATATTCCATGGTTTGGATAATAATGCTTGGTGTATGTTATTTTTCTTAATGAGTTTTCTTTCCCAACTTGATGTTGATTAATAATTCCATGTTTTCTTTGATAAATAGTGGGTGGAATATACGATGCATGGATTCAGGCAATATGCATCATTTTGTTGGGGCTGATTCCTCTTGCATAAGTTGGGGACATGCTCAGAATGGCGAGCTGGGATATGGACCTAGTGGACAGAAGTATGTTTATGCAACTCATTCTGGGCTGATATTGCTGTGGGGAGTAATCTCTAATTATTTTTGTTGCCTTAATTTTGTAATCCTGTTTGTACTTTTACTTTAGGTCTTCAGCTGTACCCAAGAAGGTGGATATACTTGAGGGTATGCATGTAATAAGGTAAGTAGTGAGCATTCCATTTTGTTCTATTTTATCATACCTTCCTCTTTTGTGGATGTTCTGATTCTATTTTTGACTCTGAATTTTAATTGATTTTCTTTTGTTTCAATTGATTTTTTGGTAGCCAAATTTTGGTTTTAATTGATTTTGGTATCATATTCTTTGATGCAATATTATATTTTAAACAAGTTGGTTTTCAATGCGTTATCTTTTTATTCAAGTAAGACTAAGACTGCTATCTATATCAACCAAATACGAAATGATCTAATGTTTTCTTATTTTCTAACAGTGTTGCTTGTGGTATGGGGCATTCCATGGTTATTGTTGATAGAGCAAATGTTGCTGATCGACTTGACCAGGTAACTCTTAAATCTTGCATGCTATTTTCTTAGGAGTTCATTAGCGCTCAAGTTTATTCTATTAAGTTCTCAAAGAATCGAACAAGGTCTTCTATTGTATTTTGGCTGCCTATGGCAGACATAATAGTATCGTAGTGAGCGTTTTTCGAAGCTATTTATCTGTTCAATACAGAAACCAGTACATTCTTTGTAACAAGGTTTTTTTTTTCTGTTAGCATTTTGTCTATTTGTTGAGCACTATGAATAGATTTAGGAGGCCATGAGTTTAGTCTGTTATCGGTTGTTATTATCATGCAGTAAATTTACATCAATCTTGCATTTATATCTCTAAAATGTTCTCCCTGGCATATCCTCGTCATCACATGTCGGATGTAGTTTATTTTATGTTCTTACGGTGTGTAGTTTACTTTATCTTACTTTACGATGTATACAACGTCTAACATCTCCTTTTTCTGCAGCTTGATATATATGATGGGAAAGCTGTTGGTGAAGGTATGCTACTTTGCTATAATTGAAATTAGTGTTAGGTCTAAAATTCAATCTGTACAAAATGCAAAATACCTCGGCATGTTTTATTTTATGACTGACTTAAGGGTGGTGGGAATCTGTCAAATCTGTTCAAAAAGAAGACTTCTAACAATCTGGTTGGAATCTGAACTGGTGCTGAATTCATTGTGCTTTGACTGCAGATAATGAGGCTGTAAAACCGACTCCACCTCCCAAGCAGGCAGCAAAAAAGGGTGCCAAGGCAGCTGAGAATTCGAAGAAGAGGAAAAAGTCGAAAGATTCATCGGAGTCAGAAGATGAAGAGGAAGAGGATGCTGAGGAAAGTTATGATAGCGAGGATGATGAAACTAATGGCGAAGCTGAGGTGAAAAGGTCGCGTAGTTCTGGCAAAGGCCGAGGTAAGGCATCCAAAACGTCCAGTGCCAAGGGAAAGGGCTCGGCTGCAAAAGGAAAAGGTGGTGGCCGAGGACGCGGTGGCACTTCAGCTAATAAGAACAGTTCTAAATCCCCTCCGGTGAAATCTGGTAAGAGAGGAAGGCCCCGTAAGTCATAACTTAGGTTTTTGGTTGGAAATTTTGTTCTCTATGTAACCACTAGAGAAATGTAGCGTGTAGTTCATTGGCCGGTGATTATACCTAGTGTTTCAGTACTACTCAAATTTAATACCGCTAACTATGCAAAATTTTTAGAAACACTGGAATTTTCCGACTGTTTTGGAACCCAAAGGCAAGAATTGCCCGCTTGTTATTATAATTTTTTTCAAGGTGATGCTTTTATTGCTTAAATAATACGTGTGTGCGTGTGTGTATGATTTCTGCTGACTTTGAGGTGGATTAAGTGTTTATTTTGTTTTATATCCGAAGTGAGTTTTGGCTCAACGGTTATGGGCGTCTCAGTTAATTAACAGCTCCAAAAATCATAATCAAAAGATATTAATGTTTTACGTTTTTGGAAAACTGTTGTGTTTTATGTTCGATTTAAGAAAATTAATGTAAAAACAATTAGCAGGTTTTCTTGTTGTAAGTTTTTATTGTCTTAGTTAAGAATATTAACTCAAGGTCGAAGAATAGTTTTTACTGCCTTCTACTACCTGAAGTGTTTTAGACAAATTTTCTATAAGAGCAAAGAACATCGAATCATTTAATTTTAAAAGAATGTTAGTTTTAACAATTTGCGTGATTAGATCAAAAATACAAGTTATTAGTTTGTGTCATTTTTGGTTGTCCACGAGTGAGTGAAGATTCGTGTCCAAAGGGAAGTGTATCAAACTGCTAAGAAACTTCTGAGGGTCAGAAAAAAATCTTTAATAATTTGTTAATAAAATAAATATCAAATAATATGTGATTAAAATAAAATTTAATTGCAATGAAAAGGAATCAAATATTGTGAAAAGTAGATCTAGAATCGATTAAGTCAATCAACTTCCCTTCGAGTAATCCACGGTGTTCTGCAACTTCTTTGGACAAAACGAATAATGCAGAAACAGTTCATATTCCTAAATTTTGTTTCTATATTCGTCTTTCGTAATTATTGAAGCTTTGTAATTCCTAAATTTTATTATTAAGGTGGAGATTGTAGGAGAATTTGAGTGGAGGAGTATGTTAAGTATATTGTTGTAGCCTCATCCTCAATGTTTGTGCAGTTTAGGTAGCTTTACTATAAAGCATCCAAATCATAATATTTGATTGAGGAACATATAAAGATGAGTAGATTTGACTGAAAGGGAGTAGTTAACACTGTTGTCTGCGTGTTGTTTAAGAGAAGTAAATAATGATCTAAGTCATCATACATAGGTGCTAAGTTCAATGTTCGGTTTGTTATTGTAGTTTTTTTTTTGTTTAGTGTTATAAGGTTGATATATACTTCAACATGGTGAAGTTCAGTTGTTTTATAATGACAACGTGAAAATTGTGGTTTGAAGAAAGGCCCAGAAGTGATTTTGGATGCATTTGGGGTGTGAGAGTGGAAGATTGGTCCAAGTGTTGGTGTGTTTAGTGAAGGGTTAATGATTAGTTTGGAAGAGTGAGAGAGAGGAAGGTAGCATGTGAAGTATGTCAGGGGGATAAGCTTTAAACGAGAAGAGGGCATGCACATGCACACAAGCTTTTATATAATGGACGAAGTATTTGACGAAACAACAATGTATGGTTGGCTTTGTTGGATCCCATGTGACAGTGGGCACCACCATTCATTGCCTCACTCTACTTTCCTTATTTCACTACCAGTTTAATTTATAGGTCTGGCTAATCACTGTCATAGATGATTAATATCTATTAAATTTTAAAAAAATATATAATTAAGTATGATATTAAATAAAATTTAATATAACCGTATGTTATTTAAAAAACAAAAATGTGTATAAATATTGTATATATGTATTTAATATTATTTAATGTTCACTAGTTAAAATTTAAAAATAATAAAATAATTAATTTTAATGTTGTTAAAATCAAATATAATTAAACATACGTTTAAATTAACAAAAAAATAAAAAAAAAATAGTATTAAACGTCTAAAAAATTTACAAAAGTGAAATGTAGTAGATATATTTTTTTTTGGCTTTTGAGTAAAGACTTTTAAAATTTTAAAAATTTTATTTTGTTTTAGAAAGTTATTGTCTAAAAATTTAAAAGGTGTTTTTACTTTTATAAAATCTGTTATATGTATTTATATCATTTTAATTAATATACTTAGTTATTTTAGCTTTTAATGTAAAAATAATAAAATCAATACGTATTAATTATCTCTTAAGTAGTGTTTTAAAGACACCAAATACCAGTTAATATTCTCCTAATTGATATTATATAAATAGATACAAACTTCATCTTATAAATTTAAAATTCACTTATTAACAATTCTAATTAAAACTTTTTCTTAAATTTTGTTAACGTTTATGCCCGCTTATATAAATTTTTTGATATAATAATATTAATACATTTAAATTAGAATATTTCAAATAATTTAAACAATTTAAATATATTAATCATTATTAAGAAAGTCTATCCCTCAAAAATATTTTAATATATTTTAAAACATCAAATCAATATTTATAATTGTATTTTGAAATTTCTGACAGAAAAATAATAAAATTCAAAAACTGAAAAAAAAAATTCAAACAATTTTCATTCATCACTTTTTCTTTCATTCTCCAGTCCTATTTTACTCACAATCTAACTAACGTTACGTCCCTCTCTCATGATTGGAACACTCTGCTTCCACTCACATCATAATCCTACCAAAAATTATGGATCAACCTTATCTATCAGACCAACTAATTAACCAAATAATTTACCATTCTCACACTGTTTATGCACCAAAACATGAGATAAAGCAATTTTGTGCGGTAAAAACTTGTGGACCAAACTTGTCCCATATATCCAATACCTAATCATTTTTTCTATCTTTGATTTGATATGATGTTCACGCAAGTATGGGCACGACACAACACAACACAACGTACGTACGTGCCATCGAGAGTTATAGGTAGTGGGTAAATACATGTTTTTTAATCACTGTATGATTGAATAATCATGGTGTTTTTTTGCTTTAAGATCACTGATTTTAAATAATTAGCTATTTCAAGTTAAGTTAGGTAAAGTTATTATGGATAACATACTCTATGATTCAATTTTCAACGCAAGTGCAATGTAACGAACTTGAATTCAAAATCCTTGTTTATACTAAACCTGTTTGTCTCAGTTTATACTTGTATTTGGTGATCAATTATTTGTGATTTGACAAGTGAAGAGCAAGATTTGAAAAGTGAAATTGCTAACGAATAAAATACTAGTCCTTGTTTTTCCGTGTCTTTTGTCAAAAATATGGTTCTTGTTTCAAATATAATTTTGAACGTTGCCAATGGAAATTCGCCAAGTCACATACAAATGAAAGGATCGGACACCAAACATGTTATTATCACTGTGAATGGTTTTGAAGGAAATAATAATACACAAAAATTCGTCCGCTAATATTGTAAAACTAATAAATGTATTTTTGAGGTATTATCTGTTTTAAAGTGTAGAATTATGTCATTTTATCCTTTAAAAAATCTCAGAAAATAGGAAAAAGAAAAGATATTTAAATTACATTTGATTTCGAGTTTTAATATTTAGAAATAATGCAAAACCTATTTTTCTATAAATTTTAAAACAGTATATTCTAGTAAAAAATAAAAAAATAAAAAACTGATTTTTTACTGAAGCTAATTAACTTGATTTTTTTGTATATATAAAAATAGGCTACAAAGTTGGTCAACTACTGTTGACGATAACATATCAACTAAGACAAATAGTTTGTATATTTAACTTTATTTTTCAAATCAAGTGTTTTGAAATTACATTTATCACAAACCGCTCTAATAAACAGTTAACGAAACTAGTCGAGTGAGTCTTTAATAATTGTTTTAACTTTCGTCTAAGTATCAATTAGAATAAATGTCCATGGCGATTGATAAGATGGGGACATGTTTTAATAAAATTAATTGGATTTATGGGGAAATTTAATTCATTATATTTGATGGTTTTTAAATTAACTAATGTAAGATGGAAGTCTTTATTTTTAAGAGATGAAGGGTCTATTTCTTGGAAGTTAGAAAGTGTCACAATAAGTTAAAGAGTCTATTTGTTAAGAAAAATAATAATTTTAATTATTATTCATCAACCAATGATCAATAAGAGGAGAATAGACCCATTTGATTTCGTTCAAAACAAGACGCTTTTATAAAGATTGCAATAATTAAAAATTACAGTGACTAGTAAAAAATGATGGTTTTATATAAGAAAAATAGTTATTGGTCTAAAATATTTTATAAGCCAAAATTTGGTAGAAAAGTGTTGCAAGATGTGTGAGGGTAGGTTACGGTTGGGAAGTGTGGGGAATAAAAGTAGAGGAGTTGAATGAATGAGGGACATGAGTGGGTGATCATAAATAATTTAATAAATAATTTAACACATAAGGTTGGGGTGGGTGGACTAATGTTTTTTTTGTTTTTAATCAAAAAGGGTCTTTTATTCAGATAGATCATTGTCTAAATTACAATGTTTCATCAAAATTAAATTTAAATTCCTATTTTGTTTAAATAATTATCTTCTGTACTAATGTTTTCGAAATTAATAGAAAGTTTGTGTGTAATTTGACAACATCTAAAAGAGTCTCGAACTAATTTATATAATATATATATATATATATATATATATATATTATATTATATTATAGTTATTGTTTCTGCAAATTATTAAGATGAATTTTGTATTATTTTGTATTACATATATGCACGCATAGATATTGTAAAGTACATTTTTATGTAAGCATTTAAATTATACAATGTGAAAATTGTATAAGATAGAATCGAGATGGTTATATCTCTCTTGGAGATTATCTTTAACCAAATTTAAGATCTGCGTTAAAATAGCTAAAAATTAATGATATGAGTTGTACATCCTAAACATTTTTAGAGTGAGTCTAATCTATCTCACTTAGCCTTACTTAAGTACCTATAAAAATGATATAAAAAAGAAAATTAAATAAATACGAAGGTTGTAATCATCTCAATAAAAACATAGAAAGAACAAATCTTAAAAAAGCATTTTTCATCCTTAGGAAGAAAAATAATTTATATTTAATTCATATATAGGATAATAGAAGTAATGAATGTCCAAAGAACGTATTTTATGTTTTTATCAATGTTTTACATCAAGGGTATTGATTATATATTTTTATATTATTTTTAATACATATTTAATTATCTCGTCAATGATTTAAATATCATTAATATGTAACGATGCAGGTAAATATTTTATGAAATTATTAAATAAGTGTATTAGGTGTTTTCATAATGTATATTATGTTGAAGATCATTATATATTAAAAATAAGATAAATTCATAGTATGTCAATAGTGTAAATCTAGTATCTTAATAGTGTAAATCTCATTTTATAAGTATAAAGTTCATTTCTTAATATTGTATTAAAATTATGAGTCTAAGTTTATCATAACAAAATTTATTATTTGTTAAATTTATTGTGCTACCCAAGTTAAAAAATTGATTATTTGTCGAATTTTTATTATATCATTTATTGTCATACCACTATTAGTATTTAGTCACACATTTAAAAAATATATATACCTCAATGTTAGGAAATATGTTAAAGATCCTATATTTTGAGTTTGACTTATTCTTGATAAAATTAGACTTATGTTATAAAGTTATTTTATATAAATACTTTTGATGTTTTATTTAAGATGTGTTTATATATCATTAAATATAACTTTTGAAGTTCCGATTAAAGAAATAATTGTAGTTTTACCATAAAAGTTATTGGTGATAAATAGCAAGGTGTAGAAGATCTAGCTTAAAAAAAAAAGATGGACGTGATAATGAGTCGAAGGTTGTCCATGTTAAGGTGGAATATGATAATGCTTTTTATTATTAATGACTTGTGTTGTATTGTATGGCACAACACCCATGTGCTCCTCTACGTATAAAAAAGTCAAGCCACGTGGCAAGCCAAGACAAAATAGTGATCAATGAGCTTCTCGCTTCTTTATTACGTTATAGTCGAATGTCCATAGATGCAAATATAGAATCTTAATGCCATGTGATGTTTTGTCTCCACAAATAAATTCTATATGCAATTTTTCTTTTTTAATTTGAACCATAATATTTTTAATATATATATTTTGTAAAAAATATATATATATATATATATATATATATATATATATATTTTCGATTCTCAAACATAATTTAAAAAATAAAATATTATTAATCCTTAACCATGATAACAATTTTCTTATGTATATACTGTCGATAGTTATTTATATAACATAAGTTAAATAGTCTCAAAAGTGATTATAAAATTATACTGAACAATTTTTTATTGAATTACCTAAAAAAAATGTAAACAATATAGATTCATTATTATTTGAGTTCAATGTGTCGATATTGAGTTGACAATTTTAAAATAAAAACTAAATTAGTGAGATGAGTTAACCCGTTACTCTTCACAGTTTATCAAAAAATAAAAAAACTTGTACATGTTTACGTAAAAAAAAAATGTTAAGTTTTAAGTTCAAAGAGTGTGGATTAAATTTAATCCACTTGGCAGACTTGTAAAAGTGGATCAAAACTTCAAGACTTGTCACTTTCCTTACAAATTAAGAATATTCGCTAAATCATTTAGGTGAGACTAATTTAAAGGACTCACTAAATTTAATTTTAGATAAAAATAAATACACAACGTAATAAATGAATTATTATTTATGAATTTTTTTTATCAAAATTTAACTCTTCCACTCTTTTTGAGTGTTCGTCTTTTTCAATGTTTTGGATTTATTGATTAAGATAAAATTGATATTAAAAGTGGCAAAATTGTTATACGTTTATTTTATCAAAATTAATTTCAATGTCATTTAATATTGATGAACAAAAAAAATAACACATTAATTTTTTTTTTATATTTTTAAGAATTATATTTTTGTTTAGAAAATTTGTTATATCATTTAGAAGTTTAAAAATTAGTAAAAAATATGTTATCGTTAGAATTTTTCTAATTTTTTTTTAAATTCTACTAATTTTAAAACCAAGTGGATGAATCTATCTAACTCCCAAACACGTTCTAGTTAATTCAGACAATATGTGAGATTCAGTAGAGTTTAATACACAGATTAAGGTGGTTAAACCCAATAATCAGTTTTAACCACTTTACACGGAGAATTTTGTGCTATTATTTTAAAGAATCTTGACTCTTTTATGTAGAGTAAGAATGACGTAAGTGCTTTGTGGTATATAATTTCAAAATTTGTTAAACTGACTTCAATTGAAATCGAATGTAACGGATACATTAAGGATAAACCTAAGTCTATATGATTTACAATCATAATAAATTAATGTTAATATAACAGTTTACATGATTTATTTAGTATTAGTCTTTTTACCATCATTTCATACCTGAAAAAATTATCAACTGGTACGTATATCTTTTATTGTTCTATATTTGCTATAAGAAAGCCTTAGAATTATGCGTTCTCATTTTTATTTTATTTTTGGGTAAAAAAGAAGTAGTAAGATAGATAAAGGGTAGTGAAACCTATATATAAAGTTGAACATGCCGACAGTACATTAAAGATGTATATCATTAATAGGTTAAATAGATATTTATGATTTGATTTTTTACATAAATAGATATTAACCACAAATAACACCATTCAATTAATAAACAACTCATAATTTCTAAAAAAAAAACATAAAAAATATAATAGAACGTTCCTTGCAACTAATTATGAGAAGATTTATGATTTTGAGATACCAACCACCCTGAGGATAAATCTCTACATAATTATTATACGTCATATTCCAATATGTAATAAGTCAGCAGCATGCATTCTCAAATTATATTAAACTAAATCTCTAAATTTTATATTGTGAAAATTGTTTTTTGACTTACATAGATACTTTACATTACACACCATAAATTGAGCTAAAATATATGTATATTGATTTTTCCTTTATATAAAATTTCGTTCACAAAAAAACCCTAAAATTATCGACAGATTTTTTATCATCAATAATTCATTAATAATATTGATTTAACGATGAATTTTATTATTATTAACGAATTTTAACCGTTGATAATATTTTTTTTTAATGATTTAATCAACAATATTCATAATATCTTCCTGATTAGATGATGATCTGATTCCTATCAGGAAAAAAACAATTATAGTGTCATATTTCTTTGGAAACCAGAGACAAATGAAATTAACTAAGGCTTCGTGGACCCACTTGCCACAAGCAATGGTTGGTTTATACACCTCTTGATTAGATATGAGTGCTGAAACTTTCTAATAGGTAGGAGCCAAATCATGATTCTCATCAATACCTTCGGATTTGTGAAGAGGCATGCCAACTTTTTAATAAAACACAATGGAGTATGGTATATTCATGCTCATGATTATTTGATGCTATATTTAAAAATATTGTTGGTTAACTATTATAAATATAAATTTTTGAAAATATTCGGTAATAAGATACGAGACCTACAAAATGTATAAGTTTAAATGATTTTTAACCAATACAAAATTGTGGCAAAGAAAAAAGAATAATTCTATTAACTACAACGGTATTTATTTTTTTTATCCCTAGATTCTAACTGAGCTCTTCTTCAAATATCAAACTTCGATTTATATACACAGAAGCATAGTAAAGGTTGAGAAAAACGATACCGAGTGTGAAACTCGAGTTATGAAAACCTAGAAGTTAAATTCTAGACAAGTCTATGTCGATTAAGTTACGTGCATATAAAGTAAAACACATCATGATCTCTTAACTAAATAATGATTATAATAACAACAGATTTAAATTAAAAGAATACTTTTATAAGCATGCACTGTAACAAACGACAGCATATTCCTCTTTCGTTTAAGAATTTAAAATGTAGGCTTTTTTTTATTCTTGTTTATTTTTTCTGCAAAACAATTTTTTAATGAGAAACGCTCAAAACACAATGACTGATTAAACTAAATGTGAAAAAAAAATATAGAAACTATAATTCATTTTTTTTTATGAGGAATATTTCGTAGCGGATGCAACTCCCGTTGTAATTTTTAGTCAAACTTATGATCGCTTAGTCTATGCATTAACCAAACTAACTTACACTGCAAAAAACAGTCAAAATTCCAAACTTAATTCTAAAATTAGCTTAAAGAATAAATTAAGTGCTTTAGCGTGAAACCATGAAGAAATTCAGGAGGAATGGATTCCATTAAAAGCTCTTATTCCACGCGAAAAAGAAAAAAAAATCAATGGTAAGAATCTGTATTTACTTAAAAGAGAAAATAGGAAAATCCAAAAAGAATGAAAAAATGACTTGAGTAGAAGGTAAAGGGACCACAGCACGCTGGATCTTAATGGTAGTGGTAATGGTCCTATATATCCTAATCCTAATCAACTGCGACAAAAGGCAAAATCGTCTTTCTTCACATTTCAAACGGAGGAGTGTATAGATAGATAGATAAGATACGTTAAAAAAGTTAAATTGTAAATAATATATATATATATATATATATTGTATTAAAATAAAAAATTTGTGACACCATAAAAAGTAAAAGAAAATAAAAAAAAATAGAGAGTGATCCATTTTATTTGGGTAGGTGAATGAGAAGGGAGATGAGATGAAGTGATGCAAAGAAAGAAACGGAACGCGGACTCCAAGGCAAAAACATAAGGCAGATTTAAGGAGGGGGTTGAGGTCCGTATATTTTAAGCTTATTACCTTTCTCTCTTTCTATTTCCATTTTCCAATACGGTAACCAACCGCAACACAAAGCTTCTCTTGTTTTGTTCCTTTCCCAGACTGAGCCATGGGCAAATCTACCTCCTGCTTCAAGCTAATCACTTGCGGTGGCGATGCGGCCGATAAAGACGACTACCACCAAGTCGCCGAGGTAATTGCTTCCTCAATTCAGCTTAACCACTCTAACTCTCTTCTCTCTGCATGTTTGATCCCACCTTCTTTCTCTTCTTCTTCTTCTTCTTCTTCTTCTTCTTCTCCAATTCACGTGCTAGGGCTCTCTTCTGCATCCGCCATTCGTCAATCACTACCTTCGCCTTCCATTTCCTTCACTCCTTCCCTTCTTTTTTTCTTTTCCTTTTTCGATAGCTTATTAAAAGCCTCTACAATGTAGTCTGATGCGCTTTTTCCATCATTTACTTTCCTTTTTTCGTTTCTCCCTCCCTCGTCATTCTCAGTTTCATGATTACGGTTGGATGTTCACGGAGCTGCACGTGTTCTCTCTTCATTATATTGCAATTATTGTGCTCACTTTGTTTTCCTTAATGTGGAAATTTTTTGTTTGCATTGCCAATGCATGGGAACGATCCACAAACTGTATGCGTTAGCTGATTTTTTAAATCCGGCGTCTGGCAACTTCGTTAGGATTGTGACATTTTGCGTTTTTGATGTCGAGTTACTATCGACGTTATTTTTAGATCTGTGCTTCTTGGTTCATTGTGTTTTCTCTGGATGAAGTGTATGCATTGCACATGTAACTTCAAATAGCTGCACATTGCTTTCTAGTAAATTTCTTTGAGTCGGTGAAAGATTCATACGAAGACCTTTGGCTGTTGGCATTATCAATAAGAGTGCAGAAGGTCTTAGATGCATAATGCATTAATCGTAAGATCATTGAAACAAAATTCATTTAGGAATGTTTTTATGAATTTAGTTAATTGAATATATGTCTCCTGTCGTCTTTTGTGACTAATGATATCTGGCATGTGGAAAAATTGTCTGTATTTCTCTTTGTTTTCGTTTTTTCAATTCGACTGTATAACTGATTAAAAGCTGGATTTGAAGAAAACACTGTAAAAGGGTGTTTCACGAGCTGACTTTTCTTTTGCAAAATTGCAAGAGTTCTGCATCTGAACAAGATGGATCTTTCATGATTGAAGCATCATTCCATTTCAATCTTACATTTTAGACGCAGCGTCAATGTAGTTTTAGATAAATTACAGGAAAAAATAAAAATATACATATTTTAACTTGCTTAGAGCAAAAATATTCTTTGTAATTTACTGTTGTTTCCAGTTCTAAGTTCCGTACTAAAACTATTTGAAAGCTGAAATTAAAAGGAGTACCATAAAAAACTTTTGAATACCACCAGAATTTACTTTTGTTAAGTTAGTACAGTTAATATTTGACTGCATTTCAAACATCATGGTTCTGTTGTGACTGAAATAACCATCCATTTTGGCCATATGTTTTGGACAAGGAATATGGGAAATAGTTTGTAGTTTTAAATAAACATGTATTAGAAAATGCTTATTCTAGCTTACCAATAATCAGCAATCCCACTCTATAAGTAGGATTTATATTGCACTATTTGAAACCCGAAGGGTGGGATGTAAACATCCTCGTCGTACTGAATATGTTTTAGTACTAAATGTAGGAAGTACCATTTGAGTTCAATGAAGCTAGGAACGGAATCACGTTCCTGGCTTCTTGCATGTAATTCATGCTGGAAAACTATAAATTCCCATAAATACTCTTGTGGAGGATGTTTGGTAGAAATATATTTATATTGAGCATTTCTTCTTTCTACTTTCTTGCTAGCAGTAAGAAGAAACTGAGGTTATGTATTCTTGCTATTGTTACATGCGTGGCTCCACGTTTGTTTTTCACACATTTTTTTAAAATATTATTCCAGATCAAGGAGTCTAATGATAAACGTGGTTGGAGTTTCCGCAAAAAATCTGCAAGGCATCGTGTGCTTAGCAATACAGTGATAGCAGAGGCTCCATCTTCGACAAATAAAGAAAGTGCAGAATGTACTAATTTTAATTTTCAACCACTTTCTGAACCTAATGTTGTTGAGAAGGTTTACACAACGAATTGCTCTGATGAGAAGCCCCAGTTATGCTCCTTTGAAAACTCACAAGTAGCGGAAACGAATGTAATTGAAACTGAGAGGAAGGTGGATGTGAATCCAACAGAGTCTGATGTCATCGTCATCCAGACAGCTATTAGGGGGTTATTGGTATGTTTACCTTTGGAAATTTTGCTAATCCAGAACATTGAAAGAAGGAACAGTTTTAACTTCCTTTTCTGTGTATTGGTCTCGTTGCCTTCAGGCTCAGAGGGAACTGCTACAGCGTAAGAAAGTAGTGAAGTTGCAAGCTGCCATTCGTGGGCACTTGGTCCGGAGCCATGCTCTGGGAACCCTGCGTTGTGTTCAATCCATAATCAAAATGCAGGTCCTTGTGCGAACTCGTCGTGCTCAGCAGTCACATCTGGAAAATCATTTAAATCACAAGGATGACAAAAAGGATGCCTCCGAAATTTTGGTATTGTTATTTCAAACTTGAAATTAGTGATTGGCAATTGATTTGTCCTCAGTGTAATAAGTTTGATGATTATTGCCCAGTTGTTACTTGTTTAATTTGCTTCAACTTGGCACATGTTTAGCCCATAGAATTTTCCCTCCGTAATACTTTAAGCATTCAATACGATTACTGGAAATCTGGAACATAGGATCTTTGTTTCATTGTTTAATAGTTGAATTTTTTATTTTTTATATTGTAATTTGGAAGAGTATCATATGATCTGTAGTATCATTAATTGATATGCTGGAAACCTTGCTCTAAGTATGACCATTTTTTTTTACCTTTGTTTAGGGAAAAGAAAATCTGATGACCAAATCAAATGTGAATTACACTTCCATTGAGAAGCTCCTTAGCAATAGGTTTGCAAGTCAGGTATGCTGAAGATGGATATGTTTGTTCACCACTTCGCAGTTCCTATATTTGTTTATTATCTCACTAGATCTCTTCCCATCCTTTTTTTTTCTTTTTACATTCAAGCTGTTGGAATCAACACCAAAGAACAAACCTATCCATGTCAAGTGTGATCCTTCTAAAGCCGATTCTGCTTGGAAATGGTTGGAAAGGTGGATGTCCATATCATCAAAAGATATTGCAGATTGCAATGAAAATGAAACTAGTTCTCTAACAGAACAGTCAAAGGAAAGCAAGGATAGCGCCCCTGTGTTTCAATTTGAAACTGGTATTCCATCTGAACCCTTTCCCTCAGCCACTGACTCAATACCCACTGTTGAAGATTCATCTCTGCCATCTGAGGATGAAGAAAAGTCAATTACTTATGACGCTAATAACTTTGAGTTTCAAGCAAGCTGCTCCGCACCATCTATTGTAAAAGATGACTTGGAACAGGTTCCTGCTGAAGAAAAGACTTCATATGATGCCAAAGTTACCTTAGCTGATACCAATTCCTTTCAAAATGACAATTCAGCATCAGATGCAAGTGCCGCACCAGAGCTTTACTCTCTTCACAAGGGACCTGAAATTGCCCCATCATCAGAACATACTTCTCTTCATGGGGAGCCTGAAATTACCCCACCACCAGAGCATACTTCTTTTTATCAGAAGCCCGAAATTGACAGTGAGCAGAACAAACGATCCGTGAAAAGATTTTCTTCAGACAAACTAGAGTCTGAAGGAAAGAAAACTGTGAATGGATCAAAAAAGGTCAGTAATCCTGCATTTATTGCTGCACAGTCAAAATTTGAAGAGCTGAGTTCAATAGCAAATCCAGGCAGGACAAACAATTTGTCCTACCAAGATTCAGTAGTTGAATCACAAGGAGACACCTCTTCTGTTGGCAATGACAGTGCATATAAATCAAAAGAGTTTGCATTTGAAAATCCTGCTCTTTATCTTTCTAGGCTTGCTGGTTCTGATTGTGGCACTGAACTCTCCATTTCTTCAACTCTTGATTCACCTGACATATCAGAGCCTGGTGTAATGGAAAATGAACGAGATGCCAAAGATTTGGTGGAAGGGATTGGTAATCTTGAGAACACAATAAACCGTGATGATGAGGCCAATGTTTCATCTTCCATCCCAGCTTCTAATGTAGCTACTTCTGTTTTGGATCAGTCGGAGGTTGTTGATGACATTAGTGGCAATTTGGGTCACTCTTTGGTGGCTGTGGACTCTGGAGAGCCTGCTATTAGTAATATTGAGAAAGATGCATCTGATCTGCAGAGAGAACCAGAAGAGACTGGTCTGCAAGATTTAAGATCATCTCCAGAAGCATCACCTAGAAGCCATTTGACTGTTCCTGAATCACAAGGAACCCCTTCAAGTCAAGTGTCTGTGCAACCTAAAGAGAGCAAAATCAACAAGAATAGAGCTGGCATTAAACGTCGGAGCCTACCCTTAAGTAACAAATCTCCTGCAACTCCAAATCAAGATTCGGGATCAAGAGGCAGTAGGGAGCAACTACCTAAAGATCAGCAGAATGGAAAGAGACGCACTTCCTTTGGCTCAGTAAAGCCTGATCACATTGATCAAGAACCTAGAGATAATAATACTAACAACAATTCTGTTCCCCATTTCATGCAAGCTACAGAATCTGCTAAGGCCAAGATTAATGCAAATAACTCGCCAAGATCAAGCCCAGATGTGAATGAACGGGACGTTGAAGTTAAGAAGAGGCTTTCCTTGCCTGGTGCCGCTGGTAGACAAGGATCTCCACGTATCCAGCGATCAACATCTAAGGCACAGCAGACTGCCAAAGGCAACAATGTAAACCCTCCTCAAGGTAAATTTTAGAGTATAAGTAACTTCTTTTGCTAGGATTTTGAAGCTTGAATCTTCTTGTTATTGTGAATGGATCATCATTTTTGTCTTCATTGATTTTAAAAGCCTCTACAATTGGGTTTTCTATCAATTTAGTTTTGTACCTGTAATGGTTGTTGCTAGTAAAATTATGATTAATTGATAAGCCGTTATCTTGGCTGTCTATTGCATTGTTAGGGCTGTTTGACATGCTAGTAATGGATAACTTTTTTTTTGTGTGTGGGAGGGGGGGACAAGCTTCGATCAATCAGGGCTGTGCAGAATCCAGCCTATGTTTACAGATTATGTCTGGGATTTGGTTTGTCAAAAGTTAATATTTATATTACCTAAATTTGTGTTTCTGACCATTAGATTGCTTGCGGCGGGTGAACTAGAATGTGAGAGACTTTTTTTATCAGTTTCTTTTTAAAAGTAATGTTGGAAATGCCACCACATTTTGAGGCCCAACTGCTACTGGAGGCATATGGTTAGGGAGATTTTAAGCATAATTTCCATATTAATGAAACAAAGTTGTTTTAACTTCTTAGGCCAGCATCCTTGTGAATATATCACTGCTGCTCTACCTCTAAGATATTTGTAATGTATGGCTGTCTCTGATCCCTTGTGCTTTCTTTGCCTCACCTTCTTATAGCAAGTCAGAATAATCCTGGTTATTGAGCTTAACATACTGGGTGTCCAGTGTCCGCCCTTATTTGTGGAGAACATAGATTTTTGTCATGAAGAGAAGAGAAAAAAAAATCTGCTTTTTAAGCTGTTCTACTTACCACTTGATTTTTTTTCTTCCAGAGAGAAAATGGCAGAGGTGAATTGATGGCGGAAGTGTGCTGACAAGCTTCTACGATGATTTCATTTGTTAATTCTCTTTGAAGCATAGCTGCTCCGTTTACATGCTTTTCTTTTTTCTCTCTTTAAATATATTTCTTGACACTTTGCATTCTTTGCCTCCCTTTTCTGCTTCCCCAAATTTGAAGGTGCTCAGTTTGGTTGTGACTGCTGGGAACATTCATGTGTAAAAGTGAGCGAGGCTTATATATGTTATGTACATTGTTTGTTGCTCTGGTCATGGTTATTATTGTGCCATACCTGTGAGGCGCACGCGATTTGTAAGTTTCAGAGTTCAAACTTTATGAAATATTTTTAATGTTTGTTGAATGTATTTTTGTTTGATTTTGACCAACTGAAGGATTGTAGGCTATTCTTACTCATCGTTATCCAAATAGGCTGAATATCATCCTGATTATTTTTTTTCCCTTCTTCTTATGACTTGAGAACTCTTTTGAGAAAACTAAAGTGGAGGAGAAAAAGAGCCAAAACTCAGCTGTGATATGCCAAAGCCTTGTAAGCCCGATTCTTTTGGAGTCGGCGAAAAGCAAACTATTATTATGGTGGAAGTGTATCGGAATTTTTCATAAGCAGAGCTGTGAATTTCTCTTGGATGATTTGAGATGTCAACGAACTAACTACAAAAAAATAAAATTACGAGTTGGAAATGATAGAGATTAATCAAACGATATTTCTGAAGTTTTCTAATTAAAAAATAATAATTGATGACAAAAAACTTTTTAAATTAGTTTTCTTTTATCAGTGTGAAAATTAAAGGAACTACCTATAAGCAAACTACAGAAATTTGATAAGCACGAAGCAAATAACACCGAACCAATACAGGTACACTAAAGTGGCACGATGACTATGGGTTGGCGCTCTTTCGAGAATAACAGAGTTTCAAAGAACGAAGGCCGAGGCTCAGATATTTTTTTCGTTCTTGTTTTCGTAGTGTTTGATGCGAATGGTCCTCATTTTTACTAAATATTTAGAATGATCATCATTTTCGAAGTATTTGTTGCGAATGATCCTCATTTTTACCAAATGTTTAAAATGGTCATCATTTTCGTAATTCGTGTTTAATTTAGTCATTTTTTGTGACGTCATTTAAATCAGTAACAGAACACTGTACATGTGACACTATTTGTATTACATTATATTTGTATTGAGGTATATTACGTGTACCGTACATGTGTAGTAATTAGATATTTGAAGATAAATAGGTGAGCTAGGGTTTATCGTTGAACCACCAACATTGCATGAATTGCTACAATACTATTGCCTCCAACGATTACAACCAGAGGTAAAGGAAGACGATCGGACCGTGACATGGGATTGCAGGAAGAAGAAGATTGCAACAACACAAATTGGGAATGGAGGAAGAAGATTGCAGCAACTGACCAACTGCCCAACAATTCATTTTCAAAACCCTAGCTTACCTATTTATCCCCAAATATCTAATTAGTACACTTGTACAATACACGTAATACACTCCAGTACAATGTATGTAATACAAACAGTGCCACCTGTACATTGTTTCGTTACTGATTTAAACAACGTCACACAAAATGACTAAATTAAACACGAATTGTGAAAATGAGGATCATTTTAAACATTTGGTAAAAATGAGGATCATACGAAACAAATACTACAAAAATAATGACGAAAAAGTTATTTAAGCCAAAAACAAATTTCTCGAAACACTAAAAAAAAGGAAAACTAAAATGAATTCATGTGACTGCTAATTTGTGAAAAAGGTTCTTCTAATTTTTTAACTTTTGATTTATAATTTGTGTATAGGTTAAATTTAGCTTTAATTTTTCTTTTTTTTTAATTTTTTCCTCTACAAAAAATTCATGTAAGAACTCATCCAATCATATCTTCTTAAAAGGGAATTCTATGTTGAAGATGTGAGTTTTATAATAATCTTCAAACAATCATTTAAAGTGAAAAACCCCACCGTTGGTAACTCTAAGATGTTTTAAATAATTAAAGTTTAAAAAAAAAACTTTTGTTCATTGCATCTCCATTGTTAAATATCATTTAAAATTAAGGAAAAAATTACTATTAAAAAAATTCACTGTGCTTGACGTAATTTAAAAAAAATGTTGCTACAAAAGTTATTATTTGTATAAAATAATTAAAAAAATTGATGCTACACAAAATTATTATTTATATAAAATAATAAGAATATAAAGCATATAAGACTTCTCATTGCGCACATTTAACATATGAAGTTTTCTCATTGTCATTAGAGTTGTTAAAATAAGTTAACACCTCAGATCAATCCAACTCATTATAAATTTCAGTCAAGTGGGTTTTAAAAATTTGCAAATTTTAATATTAACTCAAATTCAACCTGACAATTAAAAACTTGATTCACCCAAGTTAAATTATTGGCAAGTTGGATTGCTCACCCATCCGTAATAAAAGAATAAAAAAATTATAATATAATCACTTTTAACTATCAGATTACACGATTTAAAAAAAAATTATATTTATAGAAGTGGGAGAAGAATCATATGAAAATGCAAGAAGAAACTGCCTTAATAAAGTCGTAGGCCTGATTTCAGCCTTATTGATAACAGGCCCTACAAACTATTACTTTTCACACCCCCTTTTCAAAGATACTATTTTTTATTCTTATTTATATTTCCCCTAAATAGCCTTCTTGGTGGTACGTTAATTCTCAAATTCGCATGGAACACCACGCGTGCTTCTCCAGAAACACCCTCAAATAAATCTTCTGGAAGCTAATCTGTATATTTTCATAATTAAACTTTCTAATGTCTATATATAATTTTTCTACACTTATGCTCCTGAAACTAAATAAAAAGACTTTTGGAACTCTTTTGTAGAATGTGTAACAAATAGATTTTTAGGAGTATAGTAATGAAAAAAAAAATATGTGGACAGGCTTCCAGATGTTTAATTTTCAAATATACAAATAGACTTTTTCAAGATTGCTTTTGAAAGCCATCAAAGAAAACAAACTCACATCTGGAAGGACAATTGCAATATTAACAGTATTTTAACAGAAAAAAAAACTAACTTTGGAAAATAAAAATAGCTGGCCAAAAAAAAAATTTACCATGAGTGTGTAGAAAAGACGCAAACTTTTACATATATAAATTTCATCAATCATTGAAAATTTAATAAAGCTAACTTAATACGATGATTTTTTAAATGTACTTGAGTTAAGACTGATCTGGCTTGTCTTGTCATGAGAAAATAATTAAGGAGAAAATGTGTAACTATATTACACATAGAGAGATAATGGGGAAAGGTAAAGAAAAAAAAAAAAAAAGTGGAAATATAGAAAGAGAAAAAGTGGGGGCGATAATTGCTTCGAATTTGCAAGTTGTTCGAATTTGAGGTTGAGAGCTTTAAGAAAAAAGGGGAAGCTGGGAAGGAAAGAAAGATGTTGTGAGCATGTGAAGAGAGAGCGAAGAACTGCGATAGATGGATAGATAGAGAGGTGCGTGTGTGCGTATGCGTGTGCGTGACGGTGAGGGCCCTTCGAAGTTATAAATACCTTTCTCTGGTTAGGGTTTACTCTCCAATCTTTTCTTCCATACTCACACACATTTTCCATCCAAGAAGTTTAACGATCCATTCCCTAATTATGCGCCGATTGCAAAAATCCAAAAGAGTTTCATGGGCCTCCGATTTAGATCTTTGTCAGGTAAAATTATCTGCCCAATCCCGAATCGATCCCTTCCTTCCTTCCCATATGCTTAACATCCGATACTCGCTACTCTTGTAAACCTTTTTTTTTTTTTTTTGTAATTTATGCCTTTTTGTCTTCCATTAACCTCACTCTGTGTTCTTCTCTCTGTTCGTACTCCGTAATCTACCTTGGATTCCGATTACAATCTGATCGCTCTTTTTGCTTCTCTGGGAATCGAGGGTTTTACCTTTCCAAGTCGAAGTTAACACAGATGCAGTGTAATGTTGCCGGGCCGGGGAAGGGATAACCCTAATTGAAATTGTAAACCCTGGAGGACTCTCTCTCTAACTTGTTTTCAATGAAAGTTGAGTCATCATGGATTAAATTTCTATAAAATGGGATTTTTAAATGATTGAAGAAGAAATGAAGAAAGAGAAAGGTAATCTGTTTCAGAATACGAAAGGAACTAAAGTGAAATATTTCATGGTATTTGAAATTCCTCATAAGGTGTATGCCGTCCTGCTTCTTCATTCATTTGGAGCTGCCGGTAAGGTCGTCGGGCAATGACAGAAACATCATTTGACAACTGATTACAGCATGAGTATGATCGGGGTTTGTCTGAGGGTGCAACCTTTCAAAGTCGCAGTGTAGTTTTGATAGGGGAAGGAATGGCCCTAATTAAAAAAATAAATCTTTGAGGATTTTCTTCCTGATTTGTTTTGAATGAAAGTTAACTGGCCATAGATTAAGAAGACTATAAAATAGGCTGTAAGTCATGGGAGAAGAAAAATGAAAGTAAGGTTTTGTTCCAAAAGACAAAGGAACTTAGGAACCATGATAAGCTGCGTGCTGTTTTTCTTCTTTATTCACTTGAAGCTACTGGTAAGTTGTGAGGTAATCAGCCAATATAAGAAAGATCATTTGAGAAAATGAGTCTTGACATGTGATTTGAAATGTTGATACGAGACTTGGGCAAGTGCATCTTTGACTATGGGTGACATTTGCAATCTTATAGACTGTAGGAGAATCACATGCAAGAAAAAATAATTACCAACTTTTGCTTGAAGTGCTCTATTAAAACTCCTGAAGAAGGCAATAATGAAATTAGTAAAATGCATCTACTAATATTTTCTGACAGAAATACATTATATATATACCTCTACTGTCCAAATTTGCCTCCACCAGGATAACATCAAATTCCTGCGGCTTGATGACTAAATGTGATTTGTGAACTGTTTGTATGTTTTAAAAAATTGGAATTATTATGTGTGATATTATTGCTCGAATGTTTAGTTTCAGTTTTATGGAATGCATGATGTTGTGGAGTTGATGTTTGTTGTTGTGTGATTAGAAAAAGCTATTAATAGCCTACTGCAATCTGTTATTTAATGCATAGTTACATGGAAGACTTCATGTGTACGGGATGAAACTTCAGCAATTTACTCGGGACCTATGTTATTCTATTTGAAACATAGTTTATTCTTGGAGAATGACTGCCCTTGTATCAGCTAGTCAGTCAATTTCTTGTTTTTCATTATGTCCCCTTATGCGCATTTTTTTGTTGTTGAAGATTTCCACTTATACTTTCATTTTCATAGTGCATTATCATCAATATTTCATATAGGAATGAATCCCGTTGGCTCAGGACTCCTGAGGAGAGAAGACATTAGTAGGCCTTGCTTTTCTAGATGCCTATATGCTTTCCACACACTTAAGATGACACTGGAAAAGGAAAATTTTCCATAATTGGATCACATCTTAAATGCTTTAACGGTTTGAAATATATGTCTAATTATGTGTTACTGCAATTGCACATTATATTTCCAGACATTTTTTAAATGATTTAGGGTGTGGATATGCGGATATTAGATTGCTTATGTTATCCGCTAGTGGTTTATTTTCTGAATAAATTTAGAATGGTCATTCTAAACTTGTCACTATTTTGCTAACCTTTCTTAATTGCTCAAGTGGAAAAAGGAATCCATTCTTCCTGGTATTTTATATTTCTTTGAGATGTATCCTTGTGGATGTTAACTTGTATGCTTATGCTTTCTGTCTGTAACAATGGTTTAGCTGATTCCTCTGACTTCTTTTGTGGTCTATAATTTTCTTATTTCCCGTAATTGTTTTTATAGAAGAAGATAGTACTAATTTCAAAGTGATGCATTGATCTGTCCAACTATTTTTTTTTGTGACATTGGTTTTATTTTTATGATTAAAAGAATTCTACATAATCCTTATATATGCACTTCCTTTTTTTGTTCAATTTAATTTTTTTGTTCATAGATTATCTGTGGATGAAAGTGTGATTATATAAGTTCTATGTGGTCTTTGCAGTCCAAATCTGAGATGAAGAGGTGGAAAGATATAGTCAGAGACTTTTTGAAACTGTTTGCCGTTTGGATTTAAGAATCTGTTACTTTTTCTGATCAGGGATCATAATCTGGTTTCACCCCAAGTATCAATCTGTCCACATTGGACATGGAAAGAAGGCCAGACTCACTTGTGGGAAGATATTTTTGTGTGTCCAGTTTCAATGAGACGCATCAGTATCTTCTTGCTTAGTGCTATGGCGAGATTGTAACTTGTGTTTTTATGCAGTAGTGTTTCCATCCAGGGTGGGGTATTCTGGATGCAGTTAGTCCTTGAGTCTACAGTAGGCTGTGAAAATCTTAAAGAATACTAAGTAATTGAAGATATTGGATCTTGGCCTTTCGTGTACCTAGTGGATGAAAATACGATTTATATAATTTGAATGGGAATTTGCCTCTAATATGATTGCAACTACTCTGAATGCTAGTGCATATATTAGTTTCATCAGTATATTTTAGCTAACTGTTTCATGAATTGTTTGATTATGTGTTTGTGATGATTAATGTTGATTTGGATGTAATAAGTGTAAGTGATCATTATGTCTGTCCGAGAGAGTTTATTTTATCATATTTTGTGCGGAGATATTTAATTTTTTCGAGTTCGTGTTTTGTACTCAATAAGTTCATGTTGGTTGATCTTATGTATTCGCCTCAACGTTAAGATGATTTTCTTTGTTCTTCAAGTATTTGCATTTAGTAATCACCTACTTGTGGTTATATCGAGTTGATAGTATCAATAATTAGTTACTGCAGAATATTCTGTCTTATTATTGGATATATGAATAAATGTTAGAAGAGTGCCAAACGGCAAAAGACTAATGCTTTTTCATCGATCAGGTTAGGCTATTCTTATCAGAAGATTCCCCTTCACAGGTTGGATTAAATTCTCAAGATCACCTCCAAGCTAAGGCATCATTGCAGTTGCCTGCAGGTGGGCCAGGTTCCGATGACATTCTGCCTCCTGGATTTGAGGGAACTCATACTTCATGTCAGTTTGAGATTAAGCCATCTCAAATACCAGTTATTAAGTGGATTATTCCTCCAAAGGTAGTTTTGTTTTAGTTCTCTATTAAGCATTTTTCCTCTGTAATTTTCAGTATTATCTATATGTCCAAATAGGTGAAAGAAAAGTGAGAAAAAATAGTTATATCCATGAGTTTGTCTTCGTTATTACATCTTTTTTAGTCAATTTTGTGATTCTCCCAGATTGTGCTAGATCTCACATGGCAAGTAGTGTGTGGGGAAGAAAGCAAAGAGGTAGAGGATCAACGTCAGAGGGAGATGAGAGTACTTGAAGCTATTTATCCTCGCACATCATCCATTCCTCCGAAGTTTGTGTCTCCTCCGTACCTTGTACTGTAATTTTTCTTTGTATCCATATTTTGTCATAAAAGATTTTTTCTCCCCTGCATACAGCCCTTCCGTTTCAGTGGATGTTGAAGATTCAAATTACATGGATGGTCAAGCTGCTCTGATACCAATAACGGCAATTGAAGATGAAGATGCAGCACCAGATGCATTATCGGATTCCATGGAACCAGTTGATGCTTCACAATCCCTTGAATTACCTCCTGGTATGTTGAAGAATTCAAACTCTGCCACAAGTACGCAATATGCTCGTGGTCTGACATCTGATGTAGCTGCTGCATCTGTTGCTTTAACTAACATTGTGAGGAGCAACGAACAAGGGAAATTGATTGACCATGAATTACTTAATAATATTCTCAGCAATCCAGAAGTGATTGAGAAACTGGTTAGAGATTATGGAGCTACTAATAATTCGCAATATGTACATAATGTGGGGTCTTCCAGTGCGGTTTTTTCAAATCCTCATATTCCTGTTATTCAAGGAGAAACCGCCACACCTTCATCGATTGCTTTCCCAGCCACTTCTTCGTATACACCATCCACCGGAGGTCAGGTGGCACCTGTTTCTACCCAATGGCCTCCTAGGCCTGCAGCCAGTTCAGCTGTTGTTTCTTCTCCTGTTGAAGTTCCTGCTGCGAAAGATGTTAACTACTATAAGAGTTTAATTCAGCAACATGGTGGAGATAAACAAGAAACACTTCCATATTCCAGTAAACGTCAGATTCACCAGCCAGTAACAAGTTATGAGCCAACATACAATCAAAGAGCTAAAGTGTCAAAACCAAAGATAATGAAGCCTTGTATCTTTTTCAACAGTTCTAGAGGATGCCGGAATGGAGCCAACTGTGCCTACCAGCATGACGCCTCATTTCAGCCACGAGGTAATAACGTGCCGGGGATACAAAGTTCAAAGAGGATGAAAATGGATCATGAGATTAGCAGTTGAATGAACTCTGTTGATTGGTGATGTTGATTGCCGTTCAATGTGATGGGGACGGCTGAATGCAGGTTCATATGCTTTTTGATGTGATCAAGTTAGCTTTTAATTTGATGAGCAATTGTGACCCTTGTTTGCAACCAGTTTCAAATGCTACGTGTATAATTTTTTTAATGAAAGGCTCTTCTACGTTTTCTTCCCTTGTTTTGAGAATTTGCCAAATTTATTACTTTTCTTTTGGTCAATCTTTCGATGATTGTATTTTAGATGAAGATTGATTGCAGGCACCAACAGCTGGATGATGTCTTTTTTCTTTTTCTTTTCTTTACTTTCTGGCAATATAATTTTCATTTTTTATGGAATTTAATCTGCCTTAACGTTATCATTGCCTATAATGTAAACGATACAACTTTTTTGGCTCAATGTGGACATGAAATCGCCAATTTAAAATTAGAAAATGTAGTTAGCAACAAATGTTATAAAAACATAATTCATGGATTATGGAATACTTTTATGTATGGGGCATTTGGTTTGTTAAAATATTTTTTTTGAATTTATTGTTTTGATTTTCAATTTGTTAACATTTATAATTTTTTGTTCGGTTTTATGCCTTTTTATTTTTAATTTCTTGTTTGACGCGCCACTTCTCTAGACACTACTGTTGTTTTATCGATCAATGTTGTTTACACTTCCAATCTCCGTTGCCGTTTTAGTGAGAAGTTTTCTTTATTTTAAGCTTTTGATCTATGTTAAAACTATTTACAAAATATTTTTTAATTTTCAATCAAACGTATTTTCAACCTCTTTTTTTTTTCTGTTTTCTTTGTAAGTGAAAGAAAAAAAAAATGTTTGAAGTGTTGTTATTGGTACAGACAATTGATTAGTGTTTTCTTATAATAATGAAAGAATAATCAGCTAGCAATATTAAAAATAAAAAATGATAATAAATAAAACCATTTTAAACACTCGCTTGTTATTAATTGAAAATCACTATGGGTCTCACTAATCATTTAATGATTTCCTCACCTGATACTATTGAGATTAAGTAAATTTAAATCAATAAGATACAGTTTTAAGAGAGTATTAGAGATAATATTGCTAACACTTCTCTATCTTTTGGTAGTAAAATTGTTCACACCAAAAAGAAATGATCAAATATTAAACCTTATAGAATGGTATAAATAACAGATTAAAATAAATAATAGTGAAATATTAAATAATAAAAACCTTATTTTAGTCTATATATTAAAATTAAAAATAAATTAATTACAATATTGAATATTACTTACAGTAATTGTTAATTAGAGATAGTAAATCCCCCAAATGGAGGAGAAAGCGAAAATTTGAAATACGAAACCCTAAATTCATCTATCCCCAGAAACCTTTTTCGGTTGCTCCTTTTACGTGTTCTTCACCAACTTGATTAAGGTTTTGGTCTTCATTGGTTTTGGATTTTACGACTCCGAGTCAGATAGCACAATGTTGAAGTTCCTGTCGAGAGTGAAAATCGAGTTCAACGCGTTGGATCCTCGAACGGCGTCGTGTATGGAATTTCTGGCGCAATGCAACTCGCGTAAGGCGAAGGAATCGAACCCGGCGTGCGAAGTGGAGGTAAAGCGCGGCAAGGTAGAGTGCGCGCCGCAGATAACAGTGACATTCGTGAACGGCGTGGAGGAATTGTTCGACGCGACGGCGACACCGGCACAGAGCATAAGAAACTTGATTCTGGAAAAGGGTCGGCAGCTCGAGACGGAGCAGATGTTTCGTGAAGCAGGGGAATCCTGGCCCGTTATCATCCCCGACGAGGAGCTTTCTCAAATTGCACCCCCTACCAAAGTGAGTTCTCATTTTCAACTTTATTTATTCTGTAATATTTTTACACTTAAGTAATTTAAGTGAAAAGGGTTCGTTGATTTTATTATGTGATACTTCACAATTCAGATTGTGTTTAGAGTGCAAACATAAGTGATATAGTTAACAGATACCATAGTCCTTTATGCATTACAAGTTTCTCTCTCAGATCCCTGTGTCCGGTAAAAGCATCTATGACAAGTAGTCAATTCTTTGAATCCTCGTAATTCAGGGATTAGCACCTGATTCTAGGTGAGCAACCAAAAGGATAGTGTGTAGAGTTTTGTTATGCTAGTGAATGAAAATTTTGTTGATGGAAGAGTAGTGATGATTTTAGAGTAAGGTGTGGTTCGCAAAATTCATTTTAGGCTTGCTAGTTTTTTGGTTCTGGGTTTGTGCTCCATAAACGGAGAATTTCGTGGATCCTATGAGGGAATGTGTGGTGTTTTTGTGGATGATACAATGAACTTAATGGGTTTCTATAGTAGTTGTGTTGCTGATTGATAAAACGAAGTACTTAGTTTGGGTAAATTTATTCACCAGCATTTATAAGAAAATTGAGAGTTAACATGAATTTAGCTCTTCTTCTATGAACTAAAGTCAACTTATGCACTCAACTTTTATAGAAGTTTTCTCATTTAACTTTACCAAAACTGAAGTGCATGATTTACTTTTGACATATTGCAGAAATTCAATTTATTTTATCTCATATTCTTATCCTTTAACTGATTGTCTAAATATGTTGTCATTGTTGTTTGATGGATTTTTTGTATGTAGTTACTTGTGCCTGTACAACAGCGGTTTATTTTATATGCATGGTTTTACAACTTCTGTTTTGATAACTCAGCAATTTGGTTTAGTGTTGAATACGACTTTTATTCGTCGTCTTCAATCTGTCTTCTATCTGTGAAGTATAGTCTATAGTTATAACAGTTCTAATTAATTTGTGTGCTTTATATGCCCTTCTTTCAGCCAAGGAAAGCAGAAGACAAGAAGCAATAGCTAAAAATTCTTGAGCTTATTAACTGCTGGGGATTGTTCTGGTTTTTCTTTTTTCCTTTTGGTTAGCGGAGAAAAGGCATCCGATTGCTGCTGCTTCATGCCTTACTTTATTTCAGCATCTAATTATTGACTACATGATTGCATATGTTTTCCATAATAATGTATGCCCCTCAATTGCTGAATTTTGAAACTGTAATCTTGTCGATCTTGCTTTTTTCTTTCTTCTGGTTTGCACCTACAGTGTTTCTATGTCAATGCTCTCTATAAAGTACGAATATTGTGAACATAAGCTGCCAAATCACATCAGATTATTGATTCAGAAGCACAACACACAGAAACACAAACCTTTGAAGTTTGGCTATCAATGTTCTTATATTTCAGGAGATAATAACTGTTTGCGTGCAATACTTATTGGCCCAGCTGCTACAAAATTTTGTACCATAGTTGTTGCTGCGAATGCTAAATCATGATTTAACTGCGGTGTAAGTGTCCTATTTAAAATCTTAAGCACGAATAAATGTAAAACTGCCCCAAACAGATGAGCTCGGAATTTTATTTTGGAATGAAAGTGTTTTTCTATTCTTTTGAGAGTCTGTGAAAATGAATTTAGCCAAAATTATTTTGGTGAATATTGTGGCCGAGTCTGTAGGCTATTATAAATTTTATAATTGCCACGCTATCTTAGTTTTAAAATTTCACAGCGGCCTGTGAAAGCCTATTTTCAAAGTATGGATAAAAGTGGAGAGCATATTAAAGGATTGAGAAGGTTAGTTTGTTAACACATCGAACGAAGTAGGGAAGATACACTTAACTAACTTTACCGTATGCCATTCTATTTGGGTTTATCTCTCTTAAAGCCAGTTTTTGAATAGTTGATGTGGTTATGTAAAGATTGGACTTAAGTAAATGTTCTGTGTTAAAATTTCAGAGGGGCCTTTTTAATTTATTGACCTTTTTCTGTTGAACAAGTGTTTGGCCTTATAGAGAGGCACACATTCATCAACCTGCAGGGTTAAAGAATTCTATTTGGTATATTTGTTGCTATAAGAGAGAAGATATGTTGTCATTTATAGAGTAAGTCAGATTTATTAAGAGAGTTATAAATTAAAAAAGAAAGGAGTTGTAAGTACACCCTTTCTAATGTACATTTTATTATTAATTAAATATTTAAAACTATAAAAAAAATATCATTATATAAAATTTATAGCACTTAATAAATTTCAGACAATTAAAAGAAGAATGTATTTAAAGGAATGGGCTCTCAAGTAGCATTTGACATTTCTGTTCAAGAGATAGAGAGGAACAAAACAAAAAGAGCAATGATATTTAATTTCATATACCCATTTATTAAGCACTTATTTTTTTTTTCATTTTATCACATCATACATTCTAAAAATTTATTATTTTTATTTTCTATTAGATATATATTAAGTATTAATAAGCTTTTTAGTGCACGTGAATATTTTTCAAAATAAAAAACAAAACAAAAAGCCTAAAATGGAACAAAACAAAGAAGGCTAAAATGAAATGATAAGGTGGAAGGAAGTAGTCTTCAAATCATAAGAAGCATTGTCCCTTCCTGTGCATCACTAAGCGTTCATTAACTATAATTAATCACACACAAAAAATGTTATTTGACAAAAAGAATGATATTGATGTCATAAAAAAAATGAACTTGAAAAAAAATAAAGAATAAAGAACAATGAAAAATAATATAAAAAATGAGTATAAAAATTGTATTATGTGTCAAAAGTATTGATGATACACATAAGGCGAATAAATGACGAGCTCACGTGTGTAAAGTAACAGCAACACACTGCAACCACATAAGACACACACACGATGTTCCACTCCTTGTCGCGTTCCTCTCTTAGGCAAATCAGTGTAGTGAGTGTTTTTGTTTAGTCTCCAATTCCCATTGTGAAATCAAGCCAAAGAGATGGGTTCCGTGTCTCTGAAAATAGGCGACGGCACTGCCAGTTTCAGAAGAGCAACCGTGTGTTCCTCCGGAGTTAACATTCTCATGATCTTCTCCGTCATCACCACCAACCTCTTTGCCCTCTATGCCTTCTCCTCTTCCCCAAAAGATCTTCACAACCACCACCTTCTTCACAAAAACTTCTCCCTCATCTCCGAACAAGTCACCCTCATTCTCCGAGAGATCGATTTGTCGCAAAAGAAACTTGCCCAGATGGAAAAAGACCTCCTCGGCTACGAAAGCATCGACCTTTCCCGAAATAACACTTCCAACGAACTCAAACTCTTTCTCCGCCGCCACCACCTTCCTCTGGGCAAAGACTCCAAAACTGGAATCACCGAAATGGTCTCGTCTGTGGGCCACTCCTGCGACCAGTCCTCACACTTGTTGTATCAGTACATGAATTACAAGGTTTCTGGACCCTGTCCCAATGATTGGAGTGTGGCACAGAAACTCGTTTTGAAAGGGTGTGAGCCTTTACCGAGAAGAAGGTGTTTTGCCAAAACCATTTCCAAGGTGGGGCTTCTACCTTTTCCCACCTCGCTTTGGGAACCTCCGGTTAACAACACTGTTAACTGGAGTGGTTTAGGTTGCAAGAGTTTTGAGTGTTTGAAGGGTAAGAAGTTGAGCAGAGATTGCATTGGTTGCTTTGATTTGGTTAATGGGTACGAGAATCAGAGGTTTGTGAAGTCTAGGAGTAAGAATGATTTTGTAGTTGACGATGTGTTAACTCTGGGAGGTGGTGGAATTAGGATAGGCCTTGATGTTGGAGGTGGTTCTGGGTCCTTTGGTGCTGTGATGGCTGAGAGGAATGTTACTGTGGTTACTACCACTTTGAATGTTGGTGCTCCATTCAGTGAATTCATTGCTGCAAGAGGACTTTTCCCTCTGTTTTTGAGCTTGGATCATAGGTTCCCGTTTTATGACAATGTGTTTGATTTGGTGCATGCTGCGAGTGGTTTGGATGATGGGGGGAGGCAGGAGAAGTTGGAGTTTTTGATGTTTGATATTGATCGTGTTTTGCGAGCGGGTGGTTTGTTTTGGCTTGATAACTTGTACTGTGTTGATGAAGAGAAGAAAAGAGAATTAACTAGGTTGATTGAACGGTTTGGTTACAAAAAGTTGAAGTGGGTTGTGGGTGAAAAAGTTGATAGTCTTGGATCAGGTAAGTCACAGGCTGTGTTATCAGCAGTGCTTCAAAAGCCTGCAAGAGTGTGAAGCTTTGTTAGAGAACGAAAAGTTATGTTACGTTGATTTCTCATCATGCTTGGGATGAGTTTTTGTTTTTTTGTCAAAATCCTTGTGTAATTTCTGAAAAACTTACTCGTAACTAGGGTTATTGTTATTCCATGAAATCGCTATTTCTGTCTCTTTCACTTCATTGTCCTGAATTCAACCACGTTTACATGACTTGAAGAAAATTCTTGACGGGAGAGAGTGACGTATTTCAAAAGGAAGAGAATGAAGTTGGAATTTCAAAAAGCCAATTTTGTCTGCAGCATTTACTTCGTATAATTATTACTTCATTTACTCATTCCGACCTTGACAATTGAATGGTTGGAGGAGTATCCAAGGTGGGAACTTGTTTTTAATTTTGGAATCTGATTACAAACAAAAGTAGTTTGTGTTGATGAAGTATATACTAGGAGGAACTTCGTTTATGATTTCTAAACCAGCAAACATTATTCGCACCCTTGTTTGGGCCTTTGGGCCAGTCCAATATACATGGCAAATGGATTTTGAAAGTTTCTTCCTACACTCTATCAAATTTCTCCCTCCACCCCATCATTTTGGATTTTATTTGGAATACACTAAATTAATTCTAAGTTCTTGTTTATAAATTGTGTATGAGTTAATTTTATGTTATCAAAATAATTTATTTCTCTAAAATTATTTGTAGAGAAGTTTATTCGAACATTACAAAAAAAAAAAGTAAAAATAGCAAAGAGTCTAAGATTAGAGTTACAAGAAAATATTGAATAGTAAAACATGGCTTAATGATTTCTTGGTCTCATTTACATGCACGAACCAAATAGCACACAACCATTGATTCCTTGAAAAACACCACCATTTAGAAGCTTGTAAGTTCTAAAAAAAGTCTTTTGTAATTTTGAGACATGTTTTTCAATCTTTTTTTTTTTTTTATCATCAAAATATTACATGTAGTGTTGTCTGAATTGGATTAAATATTCGTCGTTCGCGGACCCTGTAAACATTATGACACACTACTAATCACTTTAGCAGTAACATCTGAGACAATTTAGCAGGGGTTAATTAACAATAAATAAAAAAAAAAACTTTAGACTAAAATTACATGAAATAATAAAACAGTGATGAGATGAATTAAGAAAATGTGGATGTTGGTAGTTGGGGATGGAAACATGTGAAGACAAATGAGATGAGACAGCATCATGACATTGCATTTTCTTTGTCAGCCTCCATCTAAAGAAACAAAAGAAATAAAACATACACAAACAAAAGAGATAGAGGTAAGTTTCTAACGCAGACATCACGTGATTACAAAACAAAATATATGATACCTTAATCTACTACATAATATGACAATTAATAAAGTTAGATCAAAACCGAAAAATGTGGAAACTGGAAGTCGACAGTTAGAAACTAAAATTTGTTTAATTAATTCATCATATATATATTATAATTGTATGGTAAAGTTAGCTGTTAAAACTAACTTACAAATATAAAATGATGGAAGGATACACATTGATTTTGAATATTTTTCTTTTTCACTTTGATTCAATAATGATATTTTAAGTAAACATTCTATTTTCATTACTAATGTAATAATGAAAAAAAACGTAATACAAGAAACTATTGTGGATCAATATCTTAATATGTAGTGTGAAAATAGTAAAATAAAATATTGTAAAGTAGTGTGATGATTAAAATAAAAAATATATATTATCTATCACTGGACGTATATATATTATGCAATAAAAGGTAAACATAAAAAATTATCTTATATGACAAATAGTAAAAATCATCCTTTGAATGGAAAAGTGGAAATATAAATATAACAAATAAATCCAATTAACATCTTCAAGCCTTTAATTATTTATTCATGCAATCTCTTTAAAGAGTAAAGTAATAGTAAAAAATTGCGGTTCATATGATTCAAAACGAAGAATCTAATCTGTGTATTTGTTTTATCTATAGACAAATTATGTATTGCTTTCGTTCGATTTTCATGTGCATGCAATGCTCTCTGACAAAAGATTTTAAGCATCTCATAATTCCAACCTTTTCCTTAAGTTTTCTATTTCTTAAATTCACAGATACAATTTAATTATTAGATAAAGGAGGAACCTAAGTCAAAACTATATAATTAATAACTTTATAAAAATAAATACCTTAGCATGTGCTATCTACGGAATACTATATATATATATATATATATATATATATAATAAATATTCATCACTGAGTTTTGGAAAACTTACACGACACATTGATCGGAAATTACCACTATCTGATCGGCGAAAATTTTATCTCATTAATTATATAACTTGGGTTCAACCTAATTATTAGAGAGAAAAAATAATCATTAATTATTTATATTATTTCCAAATTAATTGCTATCCTAGGTTGGTATTTTATGTGAAGTTTTTTCTTATTTTTGCAAAAAATATTTCTGTGTTTTGTGTCAGAATTGAGCACGTTCAGTTATTTCGACATTACACCTACCTCACGAGCTATAAATGAAGTCAATTATCACCAAACAACTCTGGCCTCTGTATAGAATATATATCGTGCCTTATTATTTTGTTAATTCGTAATTGATTCATTTTCTTTATTAAATATATTTTTTTTTTGTTTTTTAACTTTAAATTAAAATTAGAATTAGTTTTTCTTTTTGAAATATGATTCAATTTATTTTCTCAATTCTCGAATCGTATAAATTTAGTTTTTATAACTAAATTTTGTTAGATGTAATTATCGGTTCAAACGGATTTTATAATAAGATTTAAATTATTTATATGTTTTACAAATTTTTATTTCAATATTATTTAAAAAATTATCATGATAAAACATGTTTAAAATGTTAAATAAATTTAATAAAATTTAGTTAAAAAATTAAATAAAATTAAATTAAATGAAAATTAAAAAAAAAAGAAAAAAACCAATTTTAATTTTCGGGGACAATTAAATGAATAATTCTCACACTCGTTTTTGTATTGGACAGAAAATGCTTTGGCGCCCAATACGTCGTAGTTCATGATTTGACTATAAGAGTCTCGAATGATCAACCATACTTAATTTATCAATAACCAATTAAAACCATCATATTTCTCCGTCAAAAATCATACAGAGATTAAAAATATATGAAAAAAATTCACAAATTATTTATGATATTTATTAGGAATATCTTTATTAGTTATATTTAATACTCAATTCAATTCATCATTTTGAAAACATGTTTATTTGATACTAATAAAAAAAACACCCTCTCAGAAATTAGATATTGTTATTTTCTCCTCTGTCCGTTTGAAATGAATCTTCCAATTTCAAATCGATTTATTGACCAAAACCAATCCATTCATTCAAATTCATCGTTACATAAACATAAATAAATATATATATATATATATATATATATATATATATATATATATATATATATATATATATATATAAAATGAAGGGAGGAAATGAAAATCTAATCAAAGACAGTAAATAGATCCAACAACAGGTTAAAGATGAATTTATATTTATCCCAACCTAGAAAAAATTGAAAAGTTTAAACTTACACCAATAAGACTTTTAACTTGCTTGCTCGACCTTCTCATCTGATTTTATTTTTTTCGAAACAAATAGTGTATTAATTGACAATTATTTATATATCAAATGATGTTTAAGTTTTACGTTAACTTTTTTTTTCTTACAATTCTGCTCAAACTAAATCATAAACAGGACCAATTTTTAATACTTCCAGCATTTTTTTTTAATAATCAATAAAGAAAATTTAATAAATTATTTACCTCATTAAATTTTTTATTTGTTCTTTCCTGACAAACAAGTTTCAAAATTACCTTTTGAAATGGATGGAATATTAGACAAAGTATGGATTAAATAAGATATACCATTGTGACTCTAAACATAAACAAACAAGATAATAATATCTTAGTAGTAAGAGTTTGATGGTTGACTTAATTGATTAAATTAAACGTTATTGCTAAAAACGTTTCGGCCCTTCTTGTTGGCAGCAGTCTTTCTTTGATAAGTCTCATGCAACCTTGACATTTCAAATTATTTAACTTGTGATATGATTACTTTTAGTTGATTTTTTATTAAAATATTTGATCAAGTTAGTATTTAAAATTTTGAATGTTTTAATTAAGGTTTTTTTATTTAAATTTATGACAATTGAATTAATGATATCTTACTTATGTTTTTTTTTTGTTTAATATGTTTTTGGTCTCTTAAGTGACTTTTGAAATTAGTCCATCATTTTATATCAATTTAGTCATTCATGTCAAACGATGAAAGAGATGAATGACTAAATTAGAAATTAGTTAAGTCAAGAGTTGTTAAGAGAAATTAATTTCAAATTTCACTAAAATTTGAAGAAGAAAAACACATTTAACATTTTTTTATCTGCAACATTAGTTGTTAATACCGATTAGTGTGGGAGTAGAACTCACAACCTCTATTAGCATTCTTTTAAACCTACAAAGTCAATCTTATAATTCGTGAGTGTTGTTAGTGGAAAAGTTGAATCTACCATTCTCTATTCCAACTTTAACTCTTCATTCAAACTTTATCACTAGATCAACATATATATATATATATATATATATATATATATATATATATATATATATATATATATATATATATATTCGAAAGACACTATTGTTAATATAAAATAATGAATAACTCACTTTCGTTAGAAATATGGTGAATAATAATAAGAGTCCGATCAATAGTGATAACCAGAAGATGATCCCTTAATTATTGTTGGTTTGTAGATGATAACGTCAAAGTAAATGAAAATGTAACAACAATATTATCTAACACGTTTTCAACAAAAGTAATAAAAGCTAGTCATTATTTTACATATTTTTAAAACATGAATTATAATCAATATTTTTTCTTTTAATTTAGATATTTTAAATTATCTTTTTATTAAATTTTTTAATTTATTCAATATTAAAAGAGTTTATAGTTTTCAATTGATATTTTACATATTAATTTTCATGTTAATGGAATAAGATAACAAAATAAAAACTATGTCACCAAGTTAACAAAATAATGCAACAATAATATTTTAATTAAAAAATATCAAAATTTTAAACACACAAGAATTTAAAAATAAAAACCCAATTACAAATATATAAAATTATGAAAAACTTGAAAATTAATTAATCTTTCATTTTTTTTATAGATTGAAATAAATAAAATTGTTCTGCGTTCTGTTAGAAGATTTTTCATTCTTCCAAGAAAAATATAACTTTTACAAAATTATTGTATGTACAAAATCATATAATTCATTATTGAAAAAGCTTATTATTATGTAAAAAAAATACCAACGGTTGGGAATTTTTAGTTGCAAACTTTAAACTTTTAAGAATTATAAATAGTTTTCAAAAATTAGTTTAGTTTGAAGTAATGTTTTGAGTCAAACATTAGTTTTAATTTTTAAATTTTTTTAGTTATAGTCTAAGAATTATTTAAATTAGTTTATATGGGTATATAAATTCAAACATTAGTTTTTATTTTTAAATTTGTTTAGTTATACTCTTGAAAATTATTTAAATTAGTTTACATTTGTATATAAATGATAATTACAATATTGGCAATTACTAAGAAAGTTGAGATAATAAGAGCATAAACAATAACATTTTACTAAGAATTAAGAATTTTAAATAATTAGTGTTTTTAAGTATTATTTGAATATGTTTTTGATGATGATGAAAATTCTCGCAATCGACTGTAAATAGAAATGAATATGAATATATTAATTTTTTAAAAAATTAAATATAAAAACAAAAATGAGTATATAAGTATAAATTCTGTTTTAATTTTCTAATTTATCTTTATTTAAATTATTAAAATACACTTGATTTATTTAATATTGAATTTTTATTTTAAAGATAAAACAAATATAATCTTATCTTAACAAAGATGTCGCAATCCAGCTAATGAAACCACATTATTTGATTCTCTCGAACCATGTCACTTGATTCAATTGGTTGAATGGAAATCAACCTAGTATATAAATTTTTCCCATATTTTATACAAATCGACGATCACTGGGAAAAATCAACAAAAACCAACGAGTCAAAATGTTCAATCAATTAGCCCAAAAAACATATCTCTTTATTGTAGTTGGTTTTTTGTACGAGACTTGTAACTGTTAATGGATTCTTTTTCTACCATTGAACTTACACATAATTGTTGTGGTTACCAAATTCGAGAAAGGGAGTAAATAAATCAAGAAAAATTAAGAAAAAGATACCGAGACAGCGTCGTTATAGGAATGAAAATCAGAAGGTGAAGCTCAAAACGTATTGAAAATGGAAACTCATGAATGAAGTTCAAAGAAATTAAGAGAGAACAAATGTGGTGCAAATGTGGGTGCAGTAGACATCTACGATGCAATAGGAGGGATTTTTACACTGTTATTTTAATTATATTTAATTAGTCGAATGATATCTACTTTGGTTCGGATGTGTCAAGTTTGTTACCAATTTTTAAATATGTGTCAATTGAGTCTCGAATTTTAAAAAGATGTTTCAATTAGGTTCTTTTAGACAAAAATGATTAACGCAATTAACGATATTGATATTTAAAATGAATTACAAAATTAAATAGGGATATTTATATTAAGATTTATTGGTAAAAATCATGAATAAAATTAACGAACAACACATGAATAAAAGTGAGTATCTTAATTAAACATTTTAATTATTATGTAATTTTTTTATTTTATTTTTGTTTGTTTGTCAAAAGAGGAAAAGAAATTAATAGGTTAATTATGTCTAAAAAATTGGTACCAAATTATATTTACAACACAGTTGATACCTGAATGTCGTGAACAAAATAACGAAAACTCCTACAGATAATTATTAGAACAATTTGGGTCCATGTTCAATTTCTTTTATCAGCTTTATTTTATTTCTGATAATTTATTTCTCATATACCTTTGCTTTAATCCAACTCCATCTTCACCATTTCCATTCACATAATTCCATTTTCATGTGAAAAATACAATTATTGAAAAAAAAATGCATGACTTTTTTAATTTACATTCATATAATAAAAAGACAATTTAGTAAATAAAATATATTTGTGAAATTGGTTCACAATATAAACGAATTACACATTAATTTTATGTTAATTGTGAAATCTTGAATTAAAACCCTCTAATTTAAATTAAAAATCAATTATTTACAAGTCCTGGTACAAGAATCCACACGTCAAATAGATTTAATTCACTGAATTAACAAAGCGTCAAACCCAATTCTCTAGAAACAGTAATATATTAAATTTATTTTGCATTTGCACTTGATTTTATTTATAACTTAAGGTAGAATTCAAATATTAATTTCATGAAATTACGTTTATCATCTTTCTTTCATTAATACGGCTTAATATATGTTACTATCATATTTGAAAGAACAAAATAGTATGATGTGAATAGTATCGATATGAATTATATATATATAAAAGATTAAACTTAATGATTTTTAAATGTAAAGATTAAAAAGACACATTTCTCCTACTAATAGAAACAAAAGGAGTAATTAAACAACGTCTAAATAAATAGACGAGCCTCCAGAAATCCAGCATATATTCTTCATATCTTCCAACAGTTTTTGGTCTCATCACCAACCAATTAAATGAAATTAACGAAAGCCCAGAAGGTAAAGAGCAAAACTAGGGGGATATTAAGGTACAAACTAAATGACATTATTAAAACTGTTCCTGGTTCATGTTTGATTAACTTAATCTAGAGATATGCTAAGATATGTGTTTTGTGATAAAACATTCTTAAATCCTAACGAGTGGGGTTGTATGATGAAATTATTGGAAATCAGGGGGGATGCACCCTATTAACTAAAACATGCAAAGTGGACCCATGAATCATAATCTGCAAAATTTGACACTTAACTCTATTCTCCTGCAAGCACCATAGCTCTTCATGGTACCTCAAGTGACCACTGTCGTCATTGTGGATCATGAATTAAGAAAACATGGTGCAAATATGGGAGTGGAGGAACTAGGAGGCTCCTTTTGGCTCTTTCTTTTCGGAATTATAAAAAAACTTACAACCAGGCATCTTCGCACATGGGTGTAGTCAGATTTGGAGATTGGAAAATTGTTTCTCAAATGCCTTTCTATTTAACATTATTTTCTTGTTTTATTGCCAATAATATCTTTTTCAAATACAGCTTAACTAGAAAAAGGAGGGGAAAGATTTTGTGACACGCCTACCTATATAGGCTATAAGGTGAAGATCCTGAAATTGTGCATTACTCATGATTTTGCCTTCCACTCGATCATGCAATTCAAGGACTCCGCAACACATCTTTCTGTTGACCACTGTTTCTTTACATTTACCACCTCTATTTCTTAGACGTGCTTTTCATTTTCTTAACCAAAAATATTTAAAGTCTACACTTTGCACAATTTTACACGTGTTAAAACTTCATCAATTAAATAACTTCATAAATAAGAAATACTCAAATTAAATTCTCCCTCTTTTTTTTTTTCATCTCTAGTTCACTTATTCTCTCCAACTTACTTATCAACTCACTCTCTCTTGCGACTTAATCATAACATAATGACTATTGTAAGTTGTAATCATCATTTATATGTGTTTCCTATCTTCATGGATATCTAAGGATGGTGTTTTGATAAACTGGAATAATAGTGGAGGTTACAGTTAGGTTAGCAAAAATCCTTTAAAAAAAAGTGTATTAAAAAATTGGGTATATGACAAGGATTGGTGAAGAGAAGAGAGAGGGTTGAATATGGTGCAAAAAGTGGAGACAGTTGTTTGGTAATTATGAGGAAGAGGAAGGGCACAGTGTGAGACACCCCATTATAAAAGACCACCACCACCCTCTTTTCCAAACCCCCACTCCCAATTTTTCTTTTCCTTTTCTCAAACACAAACACAGTGGAGAGGGAAAATGCCAATCTCAATGTCAGAAGGAGGACTTGCAAAATGCACCAGAATCCGGCACATCGTCAGGCTCCGCCAAATGCTGCGGCGGTGGCGCAGCAAGGCCCGCATGTCGGCCCACCGAGAAGTACCCTCCGATGTTCCGGCGGGACACGTGGCAGTGTGCGTGGGCAGCAACTCCAGGAGATTTGTGGTACGTGCCACCTACCTGAACCACCCCGTGTTCCAGAAGCTACTAGTGGAGGCGGAGGAAGAGTACGGATTCTCACACCACGGTCCTCTCGCCATTCCCTGCGACGAAACACTCTTCGAACACCTCCTCCGCTTCATTTCACGATCCGATCCCCCTCCCTCCAACCGCTTCGACGACTGTCACGTCCCTCTCATAAACAACCTCGACTTCTGCCTCCAATCTCGACCACTGCTCCACTGAACCAAACCCAACACACTCACATGACAAAAACGACAACGAAAACAACAACATTGTTGCTGCAGTGCAATTCAGCGGAGAATGCTGAGGAGATGGCAAAGGGTTACTTACCAGAATGGTCCACCCAGTCGTCCCGGCTTTCACTCTACTTCACCCTGATGCTGTATATTTTCACTATTATTAATATTATTACGTTTCCCACCAGTAATAATTCATGCAAATTCAACTGAATTTCACCATGCTCAATTATTTTAGATTCTCCATCTGTTTGTTTTTTAGTACTATGCAATCATAGAAGGACACAGCAAATGAGACTTATCAGTAGCATAGCATCAATCCACGTGAAGGAAAAAGCAAGCACCAAAGTACACGTTTAATCATCACTCATCGTCCATACTTTCTTTCTCTGTCATCACCTATACAATTTTGTTTCTTTACTTAGTTCAGTTCTTCAACTGTATCTCGCAACTAATTACCCAGTTATGAGTCTTTGACTTCTTCTCAAGATTGCACTCCACTGTGTTTGTTCCTATTCTTAGCTCCTTTCTGGAATAAGCTCTTATTCCTTTCAATAATCTATAGCTACAATATACAGATACAGTCATTTGATTTATGTTTCTAGTTAAATATTTTTATATTTTTCAAAAATCCATAATATATTAAAATTGTTGGACTAAATTTACAAACTTGTTTTCTCTATTATTGATTCACAATTTCTTCTTTCTTTCTCTTTTCTTAATATATTTTTGTTGTTTGGATTTAAAATTGATATGAATATTAAAGAATACGAGTGAGGTAGGGTGTCTTATAAAAATGGTTACGTCAGGTGGGAACAAAAGCAAAAGAAAAGATGAAAAAAACTGTAGAAAGGAGAGACTTTACATGTGGTAGGCACGTCATCACTTTACTAATCACAGTTATATGTTCCTACGAGCTAAGTTAGTTTAGACTTTAGACTCTTCTTTTTTTAACTTAAATGTAAAAATAATGTGATAAACAATTTTTTCCTGTATATAGAATGTTTGGTGTGTCAGCATCGTTTGCAAAAAATGAACAACCAATTCTGTAAAGCAAACGTGTCTTTAAGTTAAAAACAACACAAGTACCTCTAATCTTTTATTTCAACGGATTAACTCTTTAAATATGCTGCTTAATTTAGAATAGCCTTTGCTTATTTGTCCTCTTTGACGGCTTAAAAAAATAAATAATGTAAATGATCTACTAACGCCGATGATGATTGGTTATGCATAAAAGTTAATTTTAATGTGCGAAAGGTTTTACTTCACTTTTTTTTTTCCTTCTAAAAGTATTTACGAATAAAGTTTTTCAAATAGACCTTGTACGATTTCAAATCAATATTAGTTAGAATATCAGACGGGCATATTAAAGAGAAATCAAAAATATTTTTCTTTATTATGTAAGAAGTTTGAAATATACATTTTGTAATGGAAAAGAAGTATTCACTATATCTAAAAGCAAAAGTTGTTCAACATTGCTTTTTGAAGCAATTACAAATGCTACAAAGCTGGGCGTGAAACTAGCACCAGATGATCATGGTTCCGATATTGTATTATGAAGTGGATTTTTAATCTAACTTGTCTTTATAAAATTGATATATAAAAAGAGATTTATACTCAATTATATATTATAAAATTGTCTTATTTTTAGTCGATATAAATTTATTTAGAAAGTTTGAATTACTGCACTGTCATAAAATTTCATCATTAAGTTTAATTATATTTATAACTAAATAAAAGTAATAAATAAATATATTTAAAGAATAAATTTGAGATGATTGGACTGATAACAGATAGTGTAAGCGCAGGAGCCATGTTTTGAATGGTTCAATTGCAGAACTTAGAAAAGCTATTGATAGAGATGGACCATATGAAAAGAAGGGTAGTAACTAAGTCTATATAGTTAGATCCACAGATCATAACCATCAAAACGTGAGCTTGATATGATTTACAATGAGTTGTCCTACCCATAAAATAGACTCTTATTCAATAATTCACCAACAGTATCTTTATTCCTTTTAGCATAAGGACTACCTAGGTTATTAGACCAAATTCCTAATATTTATTATTGTCAAGAAATTAGGATAATGTTGAAAACTTTAAAAATTATTATCTAAAATTAAATATTGTAGGAATATTTGTGGGTAAATAAGTATTGAATGACATTTAGTAACTCGTGAAAAATGTGGGCTATTTTAAAAGGTGGAAAAGTGCGCGTGGATAAACAGTATATTAGCCAAAACCAGCAAGGCTGAGTGTAGGTTATGGATATGTATATATTCCTTCTATAAATGATGAAATTTGAAATCATGCACATGAGTTTGTCTATGTAACATGGAATGTGTTCATCAGTTATATAATTTGTACAGTAAAATAATAAAATTAAAAAATTAGGAATAAAACTGGTCATCTCCATTTGATTTATTACAGCCACATCTAATGTTGAAGTGTATCAGAGTGAGATGTTGAAGAAGTAATAGTGCTCTGAGATCCAAAACTTCTGGTCAATGCGATCACGCTCAGCCCCTAATTTTCAAAATTTAAAATTACCATAATCCGTTTTTATTTTATTTTTAATCATGTTGTGTTTTATTTTGGGTCCGCTGGACTGGTACTGGGTTTGGCCCATTTTTTATTACTTTGAGGGGGCTTCTCCCTGCACCTCCAAATTCCTCTTGTACCTCCAATAATTACCTTTTTGACCTTCTGTTTTCTTCGTTTCCAAACCAACTCCACCGCCTCCTTCTCTTCCCGCTTCTCTTTCTCCATCCTCTCCTCTCCCTCCTGCCCCTCCGGCGAAGGCCTCACCTTCCTCATCGCCTCCTCCACCCACTTCCCCGCCCTCTCCATGGGCCTCCCCCAACCCTCTCCCAGCTCAACCTCCTTCGCCACACTACCTTTGACCCCTCCCTCAGCGACATCAACGACATCAACGACAACTACATTTTTAATTTTAATTTTTTTTTAGAAACGGATTTCGGAATCCGTTTCATATTTTTCTGGAACAGATTTCGATATCCGTTTCACAAATTTTAATTTTTTTTTTGTGAAACAGATTTCAGAATCCGTTTCAGAAAAGTATGAAACGGATTCCGAAATCCGTTTCACAAATTTTAATTTTTTTTTCTAGAAACGGATTTTGGAATCCGTTTCATACTTTTCTGAAATGGAATTTGAAATCCGTTTCATACTTTTCTGAAACGGATTCCGAAATCCGTTTCACAATTTTTTTTTTTTTTGAAACGGATTTCAGAATCCGTTTCATACTTTTCTGAAACGGATTCCGAAATCCGTTTCATAAAAAAACATGAATATTTATGAAACGAATTTCGAAATCCGTTTCATACTTTTGATTAGAGTCAAAAGAGTAATTATTGGAAGTACAGGAGAAGGTTTGGGGTGCAGAGAGAAGCCCCCTTACTTTGAATCTCTTACTGACACTGGGCTTGTCCCTTTTTAACATATTCCAGACATTTCTTTTTACACCCCATAAAATTAGTGACCCACCGCCTTTTCGTCTGGTGTTTGCTTTGTGCATCTGAGCTCTGTTGTAGAATCTCTATTTACCATAAAAGACCTCCTCGAATTTGCTCACAGATACCTGAGCTCATATATAAACTAATTTTTTATTGGTATATTATATAAAAATATGCGTTTGTATAGTTAATAAATTTAATTTTTTATTAAATTATGTACATATATCTTAATTTATGTTATACGTATTTTACTTTTGCATTGATTTAAATATTACGTAAACCTTATAAATAATAACAAATCATAGAAGAATGGATGTTTTAATGCTTATAATGAACTAAAATAATTTTTTAAAGAGAAAAGCTTTATAATATGATAATGAGAAAAATATTTAATTACTTTTTTTTTCTTTAAACCAATTTCTTAGTCAACCATAATTTTTCAAGACACTAAATCTAACTAAGAAGTGGACTTCAACTACTAAATATTCTTTTGTATAGATTCAGATTTTGAGATTAAACCCTTGATTAAATATTTAAAAAGAAAACAGTTACATCACATAATTAATTGAAGTGTACTAATTGTTTGTTACGTAATATTTTAAATTTGATTATGTATACAATGAAAGATCATATGTGGGTGGAGCTGCAAATAGTTTGATTGATTGAAATTTGAATGTCTCTATCTATGCAGAATCCAACTCGTAATTGTAATGATTTTTATGAGTAATTATGTTATGATTAGTTTGGGGGTGTGTATGATGTTGATATGTTGGAATTATTTTGGGTCTTTTGGAGAATCCCTTATCTTTGTATTGTTTGTATCTCTAATCAATACTAAAAATGATTATAAAAGACAAAGAACGTAAGTCAAAAGTAAGAAGAAGAGAAATGGAGAAATTGATAATAAGAAATGATCGAATTCGGGTCCCCTAAGGGTCGGGGATTTTGGACCCACCCTTTTCATTGCAGACAAATGTACCACTAAGATAAGAATCACAACATTGCTTTTGTTTCGTTCTTTGTGATTAAAAACAATATTTGTTTACTTTCATCATGAAAAAGGTGTTTGATTATTGTTTCAATGGATAACAATTACATTTCTAATCTGGTTGTTAGCTGGTTTACTTCACCACTCCCTTTTGCTTTTCTGATTTCAAGGGTTTGCTTCTTGATCAGTTTTTCCACCTCTCGTCAATTTTTTATTGGTGAATGGCTTTCCATCATTTTCTTTAATTTAACAACGACACAATTAAAGGCAACCATTTTTGTTTAAAGAGACAAAGAGGAAGCATGACATCAAGGAAATACCAAAATTTAGAGAATGTGATTAAGAAAGAAAAAAGTTTGGAGAGAGATTAGGACTTTGGAGCACATAAAAATTAGTAGGGAAGAATAAGCTGGCATGTCAATCGAAGAAGGCTCAAGAAAATGACTGTGAGAAGTTAAAAGTCAAGATCAGATACACTAATACAACATACACACTAATTCATTGCATTCAACTCTGGTTCACACGTAACAATTCAGTTTAAACAATCAATTCATCATAATTCAGATTATGGCTAATACACCAAATAGTAGTCTGTTATGTATATAATCTGTTGGTGTCTCTTTAACTCTACAACAAAACTTACTGAATTGGTTTAAGGTAAATGTTCCTTCTTTTTTTTTTTGTTAACAATGAAATGCAATTAATATTTTTAAAAACATTTATTTTTGTGATTTAGTGTGAGTCATCGATTAATATAAATGAGAGTCATAATATAATATATTTTTTTTAACTCCAAAAAAATAAAGAAGAGGATGAAGCAGAACTTTTTTTATTTATTTTTTTTATCTTTGTTTGAGAACATGGATTGATACATTCTATTTTAGTTTATCTCGCATTTGGTACGGAGAAAATAAGTCGGACAAATCCATTCCACATAATTGGAAGTCGGACTGTATAAAACTAAATCTTAAATAAAAGTATACAAATGTTGTAATAATGGTATTGTTTTAGTGTTTCATATATTCTTGTTGTATTCCATGAGTCTACTATTGATAGTAAGTATGATGACAAACACAATATCGAAAGAACATATGAAATAAAAATAGAAGATTTATCGAGTATTATGCTGATCAGACAAGATACCTTTTGGCTATAATAATAAAATTGAAATAAACTAAATAAACAAAAAAATTAAGATTCACATCAAATGTATATGTAAAAATTAAATATTTCATGAATAATAAAATATAAAAATAAATTATTATTTAGGCTAACAAAATTATAACAACTAATTAGTGTTAAATTCACGATAAATAACTACTTTAAGAATTTAAGCATTAAATAAATAAATAATAAAATAAAAGATTTTTATTTAATTTAGAAATTAAAATATAATAGATGTTGTAAGAAATTATACCTCGACAAGGTCATCCATAATCCTTTTCTTAAATTTCCTTAACCCAAATGAACTCAATGTTGTAAGAAATGTTTCTCCATTTAAGCAAAAAAATTCTCCTCACTATCCTTTTAGTAATTTGCTGACATCACTCATATTTAATTTTTACCTTTTGTTAAGATATCTCAAATAATCCTTTTATGCAGTTGTCATTCCTTTAATAGATGAGATGAGAAATTATAACACTCTTGTACGTGTGTGTAATATATATATATATAATACCCTATTCTTTGAAATAATACGTCAAAATTATTCTTTACACCATTTTTATACAGTATCAAGAGCCAAACATCAACATCCTCTACAATATAGGAAGCGGTGCTTATTTATTTGAATATTTCTGATGGCTCCTTCTGGTGAAAATCAATCGGAGAAACATGATTTTGGGACTTCCGTTGCTACCCATATGCACGAAGCGCTCACCCTTGAATGACTTGACGGCACCAACTATTTTGTTCATAAATCATGTAAACTTAAAAGTATAAGGGTACACTGATGCAGATTTGGCAGGTTCAAAAGATGATAAAAGATCTACCTCTAGATACTTTACTTTTGTAGGAGGGAATCTTGTAACTTGGATGAGTAAAAAATAGCATGTAGTAGCAAGATTTAGTGCTGAAGCATAATTCATAGGCATGACACTAGGTGTATGTGAACTTTTGTGGACTAAAAATGTGCTATCAGATTTGGGCTTTAAACAAAATGAAACTATAAGTTTGTACTGTGATAATACGTCGACTATAACAATTGCTCACAATCTGGTGCAACATGATAGAATAAAGCATGTTGGAGATTGATAGACATTTCATCAAAAAGAAATTTGAAGCTGTAATAATTTTCTTTCCTTATGTAAGATCATAATTGCAGTTGACTGATATTCTCACGAGAAGAGTGTCAAAGAGAGTGTTTAATGAGTTTCTAGTTGGGAATGTGTGATATTCATGCACCAACTTGAATGAGAGTGTTAAGATATGTCAAATATTTTATTAGCAAATATTATGTAATCAAATATTGTATTAGCTATAATTTAGGCATTATTACCTCTATGAACAAATTTGTACAGTTATCATACTTTTAATAGATGAGAAATTATAGCACTCTTATATATATATATATGGTACCCTATTCTTTAAAATAATACATCCGAATTATTCTTTACACATTTTTATACCTTTTTATTACTTTTTCTCGCTCATGCAAAATTCTTTCTATTTTCTTCTCCCTTTCTGACCAAACGAAATATTAAAGCTTTGCCACTGCAAAAATATTTAAATTACGTGAAATATAAATAATATGTGATAATGAGATTTGTGTAAAAGTTACGGTTAAAGTAACTTTTGATTCCATTCTTGCAGGTCTTGAAATTGCAACCTGGCAACCCAACGTGGTCCCATTCTTTTGATAGCCAAATTTGAAGGAATAGTGTAAAATTTTCTGAAACAAAGTCCCGTGAGGCTTTTAATTTATTAAAATTAGGCTTTTTCCTTTACAATTATGAAATAATACATTCACATTTCATTGTTTTTTTCTTTTAAATATTATGATAGTTAAAAGTTGTACTACTAAAAAATATATAACAGCACATTACTGTATCGAAAAACCATGAGAAGTGGGTAAGTGGGGACAACATTTATTTTTTTTAACCTTATTCTCTGAGCTTAAGTTTGAACTTTAGTCATTGGATCCCATATACTCTCTGTCTCTTTCTTCCACCACTCACTGCTCTTTTGCTTTTGCCATCAGTAAGGAATTTATGGTCGGAAAACCTGGCTTAGCTAAAGCCTGATTCAGACCTTCTACTTCTTCTACCTGTGTTTAGATGCCAATAAACTTTGAATTAGACTAAGATTTTCATAAAAACAATCGTATTAATTGGACATATATAAATGTATAAATAATTTATTTTGTAAATCATTTATAAAGTTAAGTGTCAGTACATTTCTATTTCGTGTACTTGTTACCATTTTAAATTATTAGATAATTTTAAATATTTTTTAATTATTTGTTTTCAAATAAATTATTATCATTTTAAATTTTGACATCTCAAATTTATTGATATCTTAAAACTCAACATTATTTATCCAACATAAAATTTTATTAAAAGAATAAAATAAAATAAAAATAAAAACATTAGGGGCGAACTAAATTTATGATAAAAGTCCTATTTTCTTAAATATAGACAAATTATATTTATTATAAAAGAATATATAAAAATAAAATATTAAATATTTTATATTATTTTATATGAATGAAAATTAAATTAACTAATTTATCATCAAATTTTTTTCACAAAAAATATAGAAAACTTTGAACTTAATATAAATATATAAATCTAAGGTCATTTCTCTCAAAAATTTCAAAAAACCACTTAATGATAAAAAAAAACATTACAGATCGAAAAATAATTATTTTTCGACCAAAATTTCCGAAAATTGAAATTTGTATTAAAAAAATAGTGTAAATCTATTCTAAGATATTATCAAGATTCAAAGTGTTGTTATTTTCGACTTTGGACCGACCAACTATTTTTCTTAATTATTCTCGATTTGATGTTTACCATGTATTACTAGCCCACACCTGAATTCAACATATCCCTTTAAAAAAGTCTACGCTATGCTTTTCATGATATGGACTATCATGTATGGAAAATGCAGCACAAGTCATAAATGATATTTGATTATTAATTAGGATAATCTAAGCGGCCAATAATCTTGTATTTGAGTTTATAATATTCCTACTTATACTGTAAATGATTAACATTTAAAAGTTGGTAAAAATCACAAATATATATTGTATAGCTTACTTATACTACACTTAATTTTCACGTAAGAACATGTATTAGTTGAATTATTAGGGTGTATTGACGTGATAAATGAATGTAGTAACATTCCTATTTCTGCGGGCTCAAAATTGGATTTAATTATTCATAGACAAAAAATTAGTAACTAAAGATTACTTGAGACAAAATTAATGAAAATTATCAAGTAATTTACATTCTAAATAAACTTATATTAGATATCACTACAAAGTAAATAGTTAATTACGATACTCGAGATAATTCAACAAATATAAGATGAATACTTTTGAAATTGATTCCTTAAAAACAGCAGCAGATGATGATAACTATTTTTCATGATAAATAAGATGATAATTGTTTTTCATTTTAGTCTGAACTATTTACGTGTTCAATATTATATTTATTTTATTTCATTTAATTATACTTTATACTGTTATACTGTTATACATTAAAGGACGTATAATCCCGTGCAAGAATAGATATATATTCTTTTCCTAATGAATAGTTTTTTTTTAACATATTAAAAACAATTCTTAATAAATATGTCATCTAACAAAATAACTCATATTTTTTATCAAGACAAAATGAACAAAAAATATGGAACAAATTAAAAATGTATGATAAATGTTTCATTAACAATTTAAGAAAACTATTATATAGCAATATTTCACTTTATTCACGAATATATATATATATATATATATATATATATATATATATATATATATATATATATATACAAAAAACATTTTTTTTCATTTATTTGGTCATGATTTCACCTTTTATAAATTATAATTATATCTTTCATATTTCTGTGTATTTCCCTTTCATTATAGTTTAATATAGAGTACTATCGATTTTTTTTGGTGGTGAATATTATATGTAACTCTTAAGCAGTATTTAGTAAACTATTATTTTAGAAAATAAAATAGTGATCATTTGTTTTAAAGACAAATAATTTTATTAATAAAAAATTGAATTAACCAATGCTGATTTAAGGTGTAATTTAATGTTATGTTGCATATATTGAATGTTGTATTATGCACAATATCTAATGTATTTTTTATCTACAAAATTTAAATTTGATATCTTACTCATCCTCGAGCCAGCAGTTAATTAACTGTAAATCATTATATATGATATAACAATGACTTATGTTAAATTTTATTAATGATTTATTATGTTATATTTTTCTAAAGTATTTTGTACCATAAAAAAATACTATATATTTACAATATTTATTAATATTGTATTAATAAGATATTAATAACATGAGGGGAATCGAGTTGATACACAAATTTAATGATGGAGTTCAAGCAATTATGTTTAAATTATTGAAAACCTTTTATTTAAAAGCAAAAATATATAAAATTAATAGTTACAAAACATTAAACTTATAACCCAGATAATAAATAAAAAATACAATAATATTTTTCTTTCTCTCTTTCATATTTTTTTTATAGTTATTAGAATGTATAATAGTTGTTATTGTTATATGATCTCTACAGTGAAAATAATATATTATTCACATTTTATTTCCAATAATCATGCAATCCTTTCTTTTCCATTGGGTTTTTCAAATTTCTTTCGTCAAATACCCTCTTTACAAAATTTGTTTTCTGGACCAATTCTAATATGAAATACTAACTCATTTTTAAATTATAACAAATTCATAAATTTAATTTCTTTAAATAAAGCCAGCAATCAATAGTTTGATTAATAAAAATATTTTGGAAAAGAATTGAAAGTAAACGATACGTCATACTCTACATCAAATAAGATGTTTTTTCAAAAACATTTATATTAATTTTCGCAGAAGGAGACAAGAAAAAACGAAATTAAATGCGAGATCAACAATTTCTCTAAAATTAAATATTTATGATTTGAAACTTTATCAGATCGTACTTATATTAGCTTTTTTTTCAACGATATAGACAAACAAAACAAACCGTATAATAAATGAACTCCACAGAATAAATTGTTGTCAACCATTATAACTAGCAAATGGTATTCTCGACCACAACACAACACAATTCCATCGAACCCCTCTTAGATTTTGAATCTAATGAAAAATTATCGTAAAGATACTCCCTTATTGTAAACCTAACAAGTGATATCAGAGTCTATGGTTAAAACTGATTCAGACGAGTGCAGTATAGTTTTAATATCGAAAGTCTTCGTGACAAAGTGTTCCAGGTAAAGCGTGTCCCGTCAAGAAGAACGACGGTACAAAAAAGGACATAAAAGGGGTACTCGTGGTTGGAAATGCTTCTGCTGGAAGGGAAGGGTACGAATGTGGTTAAAGGGACCCACCATTGAGGAAAAAATTGTTAGGAATTCAAGTGTGAGTCTAAGTCCCACATTAACCAGAATTCAGAAAGTAGAGCACTATATAAGAATAAAGACCCATAAACTCCATTGTCTTAAAGTTTTGAGTTGAAAATAGTGTCAATAACTTATGTGCTTAAACCTATCAGATATAAATTTAAATTTTATATTATTAAAAAAATTCATAAACTTAATATAAATAATAATATTCACTATATAATTTTGGTAAGACGGCATGAGTAGAAGAAGTTATGAATAAGAATCCAAGGACTTCTTGACCTGATGGCATGGGAAGTGAGCAGTGGTCATGAAGTTACAGAGCCTCCAACTCAGCCATGGCTTAGCTACACACCAAAATGTGTGAGCTGTAGAGTGTAGAATGCCACTCACTTACTGTGGTCCAAACTCCTTACTTACCAATCACACTTCAATTAAATACATACATATTAAAAAACTAAACACTTCAGAATCCAAAAGTAAAAGAAAACTAATGCCACCACTTTTCTTTACCAAAATCGGATACAGCTCACAATTCAGATGCTTGCTTGCGTCTGACACAAACCATTCTAAGCATCCCAAAGGGTCAATTGCGTCAAACCACCACTAACCTTTTCAATCTTCACTTTGCTTAACAAAAAAAACACACACACACACACTTCTTTTCTCTTACGCGTTGATCAAGATTGCCCAACATTATTTTATTTAATATATTTATTCTATTTGCCTCACAAAAATATAAAAACAAAATGGGTTTTGCGTCTCCTTCAACATCCTGCTTTTAAGTTTCGGGAGACACAAACTGCACACCTTCTATTCCGAATATCTTAGGAACATAGCAACCACCTCGCCGCCGCTGCTGCCACCACCGCCATCGCCACCGCTCTCTCCGTCTCCTATTCTAATTGACTTGCTTATTCTTCACTTTTCACTTTTCACTTTTCACTTTTCAATCTCTTAATACCATTGTTTGCTTCCACTGCTCCTCTCGCCTCGCATTATCTTCGCTCCCATTTTTTTGTAAGTTTATTTTATTCACATTTTCTTCCCCAGTTTATCATTCACGTTTTTTTCGCTCTCTGTCTTCCTGCTCGCAACAGTTTCAGTGAAACTGCACAGTGCACTGCACGCTACGAATTATTATTTATTTTTTGAATTTTATTTTCATATATTTGGTCATGGAGGGAGAACTTTTTCTTTTTCTTTTTCGTTTTTTTTTCTTTAAATTGTCGGTGTGATGCTGTTCCTGCAGTTCCAATTGTTGCTGTTTTTAGGAATGAGAAACATTTGGTTCATTCTTTAACGCGTTGGAGAATTTTACCAAGATTAATTGTGGTGGCGCTAATGTTCGATACCTGATTTCGATTAATTGGGATCTAATTTGGGCGATAAAGACGGTTAGGCATAGTAAACAATCATTACGAAAGCTCACTTTTATCTTTTGAAGAATAGAAATGAAAATGCCCACTAACTTGCTTTACTCTCAAGTCTGAGCAGTGAGTGGAGTGCAGTGGAGAGAAAAGAATATTATGTGGCTTTTGATAGTTATGGTGCACGGCTATAGCATGCGCACACCTCCACATTAGCCAAGTGCGGTGGTTGGTTTCGTTAGATCTCGGAAATCGCCGTTACATAAATACCACTTCATTTCCATCACTCCACTCCAGCACACGCGTAAGCAGTGCCATGCTGCTTCAATGCGTTTCACCAATTTAGTAATTTCGTTCTATCCACATCCAAAACCTTACTTCAATCCAATCTGTTTTTACCACCCACAATTACATTTATATACGCACTACGCTACAATGCATAGTTATTAAGTTGCATCCCAAGGTGGGTTTTTTTTTTTTTTTTTTTATTTTTTTTTCCTAATTAATTAAGATGTTTGGAATTTTTAAGATGTAAAAATTGAAGTCCTGGTTGAAGATTCGTCTTTTCTGTTGTTGTCATTCGAATCTAATTATCTAGAATGGTGGTAGAATTGATTATGGAGTTTGCACCAGAGTCTGTTTCTGTTAGTGTGACAATTTTGTGTGGTGAAAACCTAATCTGAGTGTTTAACGCTACGTGGATTTTTTAGTTTGCGATGGATCGACGCTGGCCTTGGAAGAAAAAATCATCGGAGAAGGCTGTGATTGAGAAAGCAGCTACTGCATTGGATTCCTCCGATGCTTCCAACAACCAGGTATATTTGTTTGTTGGCATTTTTCACACAAGAAATATGTGCAGAACTTTTGCTCCTTTGAAAATTTTCCACCTTGAGTTCTATTTAGCAACTGAGTTCTGTTTTATTTTTTTGTCTGAGTCTGACTGTTATAGCAGCTTTTAATGTCTATAGTTTTTGCCACTTTGTGGATGTTATCTTTCTCAACTTTCCCACTCTCTAGTGTGTATGTGTGTGTGTCTAGGAGTAGAACATGGATTGCCAACTTTATGTGACTACAAACTCTTATCCCTTGTTTGATTGATTCAACAATGTGATTCTAGTTAATAGTTTTTTTTTTGTCTTTTCTATTTCTTTTTCGATTCACATGTGTACAGGATAACAAGAAACCAAACTACGTCCAAATCTCTGTGGAATCCTACTCGCATCTGTCTGGCTTGGAGGATCAAGTGAAGACATATGAGGAAAAAGTTCAGGCACTGGAGGATGAGATCAAGGAAATTAATGAAAAGCTGTCCGCAGCAAACTCCGAGATAAATACCAAGGAAAGCATGGTAAAGCAACATGCTAAAGTTGCTGAAGAAGCTGTATCAGGTAAAATGCTTCATGATTTTATTTACCATCTTATACATGGTAAAGTAGCTGAAGAAGCTGTATCAAGTATTATGCATTCTCATCATTCTTAATGTTTTTAAAACACTGCAGGCTGGGAAAAGGCTGAAGCTGAGGCTTTGGCATTGAAGAATCATCTAGAATCTGTCACTCTTTTGAAACTCACTGCCGAGGATCGTGCAACACATTTAGATGGCGCCCTTAAAGAGTGTATGCGACAAATCCGAAACCTTAAGGAAGAACATGAGCTGAAAATACAGGAAGTTGCTCTCTCAAAAACCAAGCAATTAGACAAGATTAAGGGGGAGCTCGAGGCAAAGATAACGAATTTTGAGCAGGAACTTCTTAGGTCTGCTGCTGAAAATGGGGCCCTGTCAAGGTCATTGCAGGAGCGCTCTAACATGCTTATCAAATTAAGTGAAGATAAGGCTCGTGCTGAGGCTGAAATTGAGCTTCTTAAGGGCAACATAGAAGCATGTGAAAGGGAAAATAATTCACTTAAATATGAACTACATGTTGTTTCCAAAGAGCTTGAAATTCGCAATGAAGAAAAAAACATGAGTCTGAGGTCTGCTGAAGCTGCTAACAAGCAGCACATGGAGGGTGTAAAAAAAATTGCTAAGTTAGAGGCTGAGTGCCAAAGATTACGTGGTCTCGTGAGGAAAAAGTTACCTGGTCCTGCTGCACTTGCACAGATGAAACTAGAAGTTGAAAGCCTGGGCCGAGATTTTGGAGAAAGTCGATTAAGGAAGTCCCCTGTGAAGCCTGCTTCCCCTAATTTGTCTCCATTACCCGATTTCTCTCTGGAGAATGTGCAGAAATTCCAGAAGGATAATGAATTTCTTACAGAGCGTTTATTGGCAATGGAAGAAGAAACAAAGATGCTGAAAGAAGCTTTGGCTAAACGTAACAGTGAATTGCAGGCCTCAAGGAGTATGTGCGCCAAAACACTGAGCAAACTTCAAAGTTTGGAAGCACAGTCTCACGAAAGCATTTATAATCAAAATGCAAGCAGTGCACCAAGCTTGGTCTCCATGTCTGAAGATGGAAATGACGATGCAGTAAGTTGTGCTGAATCTTGGTCTACAGCAATAGTTCCTGGGCATTCCCAATTTCCTAAAGAAAAGTGCACTGAGGAATCAAGCAAATCTGAGGTCTCTAATAAGTTGGAACTAATGGATGACTTCCTGGAGGTGGAGAAGTTGGCTCGTTTGTCAAATGATTCCAATGCAGACGCCACTGTTTCAGTTTCTTCAAACAATAAGACAACTGACAATGATGTATCAGAAGTCAGTATTGGCAAAGAAGGTCCGTCTGAAAAAATTGGCAATTCAAATCCATTGCCAAATAAAGTGTCTTCTGATGCTTTGATGTCAGCCCCCGATCCTCAATCTGATGCTAGTGGCTTGATGCTAGCAGAACTTAGATCAAGAATATTACTGGTTTTTGAGTCCTTATCCAAGGATGCTGACATAGGGAAGATTGTGGAGGATATTAAACATGTGCTTGACGATTCGCTTGACATTACTATCCGCCACTCAGTGGATGCGCATCCTTCTGATGCTACATGTGATAGGAAGGATGACCCTGAAGATGCTGGCTTAAACCTTGAGAAGGACATCATTTCATCCCAGCAACTCAGAGAACATGTGCGTGTAACTTCAGATTTGGAAGCTGCAATTTCTCAGATTCACGAATTTGTACTGCTCCTTGGCAAGGAAGCAATGACATTTCATGACATCACTTGTGACGGAAATGAAATGAGGCAAAAGATTGAGGACTTCTCCGTCACATTTGATAAAACATTAAGCAACAATGCAAGCTTGCTACAGTTTGTTCTCGACCTGTCCTATGTTCTAGATAAAGCAAGTGAGTTCAGATTTAATGTTCTCGGCTACAAGGGCACAGAAGTTGAAAGTAACAGTCCTGATTGCATAGATAAGATTGCTTTGCCAGAAAATAAATTAGCACAAGACAATTCATCCGGAGAAAGATATCAAACTGGCTGCTCCCATATTCTTAGTTCGTCTTCTAATCCTGAGGTTCCCGACGATGGGAATTTGGTCTCAGGTTTTAGAGTGGATGCTGCATCACAAAAACTGTCAATGCAAAAGTTTGAAGAATTGAAACTAGAGAAAGAAAAAATAGTGACTGATCTGTCAAATTGTACTGAAACTCTTGAAATAACCAAGTCTCAGTTGCTAGAGACTGAACAACATCTAGCTGAAGTTAAATCACAATTGGCTTCTGCTAAAAACTCAAACAGCTTGGCTGAGACGCAGCTAAAGTGTATGGCAGAATCGTACAAGTCTCTTGAAACACGTGCCCAGGACATGGAAACCGAGATGAACCGTCTGCAAATTAAGATAGAATCTCTGGAGAATGAACTTCAAGATGAAAGGAAGGCTCATGAAGCTGCTTTGACTCGGAGCAAGGATCTAGAAGAGCAGTTACAAAGGTAAGGCATCATCTGATATCTGGGTACAAGTACTGAAATCATGCGTTGCAACCCTAATTACTGTCCATTGATGACATATTTTCAGCATTTGTGTTTATGTTTGATCAAAATTGGAATGTCATGAAAAGCAGGTGTCATATATCTAAATTGACGGAAATCTCTTATGCTGGTTAAATTTCTGATTTGTGTTACTGTCTGTCAGGATTGAGTACTCGTCAGCTGATGATGACCACAAGACTTCGCATGTAAGGCTCTAATTCCATTGTGGATATCAATGACCATGTTGAATTTCGCATGTCATGTTGCAGAATATGTTAAAAGAAAATTAAGTTAGGAAAATATAGGCCCTCATGATGATTAAAAATTTCATAAAGTGTGTATCTTAAAATGTGTGATTTCCTTGGATGAGTTAAAAGTCTAAGATTGATCTCTATTGTAAATGCAGGATAGAGATTTGACAGCTGCTGCTGAAAAGCTAGCCGAGTGTCAGGAAACCATACTTCTTCTGGGCAAGCAGTTAAATGCTCTACGTCCACAAACTGAGCCAATCGATTCATCGTACAGTAAGGTAAACCCAAAGGATGAAGGATTCACAGAAGATGAACCCACCACCAATGGGCCAAAATTTCAAGAATTAGGGCAGATGGAGATGGACCATGCTACTTCAGCTTTTGTTCAAAGATTGAGTTCGGAGTCTCCGTTACATTTTTCCAACAGTTTATTTAGCCCTTCGGACAGCGAATCCACCCTTCCAGCCAGATCCCCAGTACAGCATTCTAAATCAAAACCAAAACACAGACCCACCAAGTCAGCCTCTTCTTCAGTTTCTTCTGCCACTACACCCGAGAAGCATGCACGGGGTTTTAGTAGATTCTTTTCACCAAAAGGAAAATCTGGTCATTAAACTTTGCGCAGGTTCTATTTGAATTCATAACGACTAAGCCACATGGTGGTGACTTTTGCAAAGCACCAAGGTCCAAACCCTTCTTGTTTGACAGAATTGAGTTTTGGGGAGGTTTGTGTAATTAATTAAGGAGGTGGTTTTTGTATGTATGGTTGTACCATAAGTTTTCTTTCTTTGCTTTCCATTGTTTTGCCCCCTCTGTTCTGTAATTTAATTAGCAAAGGACAATCCTTGACATAGTATCTGAACTTTACAGGATATGTTGAATATGTTGTATTTCACAAATTTATCCATACCATAATTCTTTCACAAGCAAGATCCAGTGATTGTAATGAGTTTCCCGTGAAAATATTAGGCAGTTATACTTTTAACTTATTTTTGTTTAGACTAACAATACTTCATAAATTTATACTTTGACGATAAATTCTTTTATTTTATTTTTATAAATTAACGGAAAATAATTAATCTTAGTTCTTGGTCCATTAGGATTAAAACTGTTAGATCTTTCAAAAGAGGATTATCAGATTGATATCACTCTTAATCCAAAACTTTAAGAAGATGAATTTATGAACCTTCATCCTTGTATGATGTTTAACTTCTTATTTTTACTCAATGTAAAATTTAGACTTACACTTAAACTTTTAAAAAAAAAATTATATTCATTTTTACTATAATTTTATTATCTTGATTGAACAGATATAATTAAATTATCAGCATTTTTTTTAGAAATTATAGAAAAATTAAGTGTTAAATTAACAACTAAACTGATTATACAAAATGATAAAGATTAATAGAAATTAATTGAAATAAAACAACAAAACAATAATTTGTAAACAATGTAAGATAATTAGATAAAGGTACCATGTTAAGTATTTTATGATAATTAAATTTACTGTAATATTAAGTATTTAGCAAATAAAACGGTGCACCCTTTTGGACAGTTTTTAATATACCTACTATTGTTGATGGGAAGCTTTTCTTAAGTATTTTATGATAATTAAATTTACTATAATGTTTTTGTTTTTTCAGAAAAAAAAATTTAACATTTAATTAAAAATACACATAGCTTCCTTTTTGAAAAAGTTTAGCCAAACAGAAAATTAGCTTCATTTTAGATTCTCAATGAATTTCCTGTATATGGATTTATTTTACAAACATAAATAATTCAAAATTACCAATTTCATAAAATACCATTCTATGTTTTGGGGAGCACCGACACAAACCATCCTACATTAGTGGGGCAGTCTTTGTTTTGGGCCATAGTCGTCCTTAATTTCTGTGTTTCTTGAAGAATATTAATAAAGACAAACAAGTTAGGAAGACTAGTCCTCAATGCAATTCCCAGATTTTCTTAACCTCTCAAAGATTAATAAAAAAAAAAAAAAAAAAAAAAAAAAAAACAATTCCAAAAAAGAAAAAAAGGGTATGAAATATATCAATTCCAACAATGTCTTGTTCTGGAACAGCTCTTCTTTTTGCTGTTCACTTGCGGAATTAACATTTTTTTGCTTGTGCTTTTTGTCAAATTCACCATAAATAACGAGCTCGGAACTTGAAAGACATGTTCCATAACAAACAAGTAGGTTGGTTTAGTTTTCAAAAAATGTCAGATATAACTCACATTGCTTTCATAAAACAAACCTCCTACTTCTGAAATGTGTTGTATAAGAAAATTTGAGTAAAGTTTTTATTGTCTTTTAATTTTGGATTAAATATAATTTTAATACCTAAACTTTGATCTAAAATTGAAAATCGTTTTTTTTTTCTTCAAAATTTTGATATATTTTGATCCCTAAATCTTAAAAATTAATGGATATAATACTTTAACTCAATCTCTATTTTTTTGACATGTCAATGCGTTTCTCAGCTGATATTAAAGCGAGAATATGTCAAATGGTGTAAACAATTTAAATGGTAGCATAAAACGCGTTTGATACGTCAAAAAAAAATTAATGTAATTGAATTAAAATGACTATGTCCATTTATTTTTAAATTTTAGAAACCAAAATACATATAAGTTTCGATCAATGACAAATTCCAATTTCGTGTCAATGTTCAAAGACTAAAAATATATTTAACTATTTAATTTTATTGTTGTCTAAACCTTTCACATAGACAAATCAACTTATAACCCCTACATGCATGTGGAGCTCCTTATATTGAATATAATGTCAAAACTAATAAAATGGTTAAATATATTTTTATTCTTACTAAGATGAAAAATCAAATTTATTTTTATTCTAAAATTTGATACATTTTGATCTTAAAATATTAAAAATGAATTAATATAATTTTTTTAATTTAATGATATCAACTTTTTTTAGCTTATTAAATGATGTTTAAAACTTATATTTGAATAAAATGTGTCAAAACAAAATAAAAAACTTAACGGTATTCTAAAACACGTTTTACACAGAAAAAAAAAGAAGTTAATGTAATTGAGTTAGAAACCTATATTTATTTATTTTTAAAATTCATATATCAAATATTAAAATTTATAACATAGACAAATTCTAATTTTAATTTTATGTCAAAATTTAAAAAGAAAACAAATATTTAATCCTTAATAAAATCAACTTATTAATTTGAAGTATGGAACTATATAAAAAAAAAGCAAGATATTAAATATGCACACGAGGCTACATACATACATAAATATTAGTTTTATAATAAAGAAAAATATAAAAAAAAGTGAGAAAAAGGTCATTAACAAATTTTGAAAATGAGACTTATATGTTGCCAATTTATTACTCGTAACTTAAGTAATTGGAATGATTTGAGAAGAACAAAATTCATATTTTTATACTAAGAAATTCATTTATTATATTTGGATAAATTTTGAAATTTAATAAATCAAGAAAATAATAAAACTTTACCGCCCAACATTTATATATATAACATTAAAGTATGACCTATAAAAGAATTTTACAATTTTTTATTAATATTAAAATGTATGATTGAAGAGAAACCCGTAAAAGTACTTTTACATGATGAATATTTTCAATTAAAGGCATATACATGATTAAGAATATATAATTATTTAATTAAATAAATTCACCTTTTTGCTATAAGGACGTATTTGGTGGTTAGAAAACATAGAGACCACTTTTTTTTTTTTTTCTGTTTATGACTATCTATTGTATTGATAGAGGGAAAAGTAAACACAACGTATAAGTTAAGGTTAAATAAATGTGTAAAATTTATAAATATTCTAGAATGTTATCATATGGTTATTAGTTTTGTTATCATTTGGTTGATATAATGGTTATCAATAAATATTCTAGAATGTTATCATATGGTTATAGCAAAAAGGTGAATTTATTTAATTAAATAATTATATATTCTGGTAACGATCAATTTATTAAATATAATAATTAAAATTTGTTGGTTGATATACATTAGTATATTAAATGAGATCTCACAATATTTTTATTTTGGAGGAAGAAGTAGATATGAGATCTTAAAATAAAAATAGTTAAGGTCAATTAATATCATTATTATGACTTCAACATTAAATATTAAATACATATAAACATTTTTTGGATTTGATACAACATTTGAGAAGAGGAAAGATATGGAGATTTATTGATTTATTGTGTTAGAATCGAGTGATTACTACAAGATTAAAAATTATAACTGTTAGTTATGGTATAACTTTTTTTATTTGTGAATGTAACTTTTCAAACATTTTGAATTCATTGTAATCTAACCAGCTTAACTTCTATTATCACAGAATAATTGATGTCACCTATCATATAATTATTTAAATGAAAGCAATTATTATATCAATTATATAGAGAACATTACAATATTTATTTTATATAACAATTACAAAGACAATTAAAATGGTTTGGATATAGTAGTTGTTTTTTTAACTGATATTGAAAATAAATATTACATCAATTCTTTGTCAATGTAATATCTAATTTTTATCATAGTTATAAAATCTATCAATATAAAAGATAATATTAATGTTTACAAAATTTTTGTAGTATCTATTTTTTCATATTTCTTTTATAAAAAAACGACATATTATTAACGTACGAATTCATACATATATTTACAATAATATTCCACATGTGAATGAATCTATTGCCCATAAATATTGTAAAACATGTATATATCTCCAAATGTTTGTCCTGTTATTTTATTTTATATATATATATATATATATCAATCTTCTCAATTTCTTTGAATTTCACATGTTCTCTTCTAGACTGAAATCATCTAGCACTTAAGTCTCCTATATATATGAATGAAAAACTCAATTATTTATAACTTTGATTCTCAAATCAGCTATACTTAAAACACATACAATAATTATAATGATCAATGAACAGTGTATGCTCAAGTATGTTCTATTTATTGTATTCTAATATTCTAGTAGACCTGACTCTAGATTAGGTATGTCAGGTCAAAAGTGTCTTAATATTTAATTAGTATGTTTTGTATTTTTGTAACGTAATAAATTTATTTAAATGTATATTATCAGAACCACATCCACTTATCTTATACGATACATAAACATTATACATAATATTTAGATTTTTAAAATTAAAAGAATTTAAAATCACGAGTTAAAGAAAAAAAAAAGAGACATTGTCAGTTATAAAGGAAAATAATGGGTGTAAGAAGTGTGTATGAAAGTCAAATTTAACTTAAGTTGAGAGAGGACATGAGATAAAAAAATAGAAATAAAATGGTATTGTATATTAAGAAGTAAAAATATGTAAAAAAAATATAATGATTTTATATTATTTCATACCACGACTCGATTACGACTCGGTAGTGTGACTTTGACTCTAATACCAATTATTAGGATCGAGTGTTTATTACTAGGTCAAAAACTATAGTTATTAGTTAGGGCGCAACTCTTTTTACTTCAAAATGTATTTGTTCAAACGTCACGATTCGATTATGACTCGGTCTACTTGACCTTTGTCACATGATGATTGATGTCACATGTAATAAGACAAATTTTTTTTTTTTTTATTTAAAAGAGAATCCGAATGGTTTAGATGGTGAGTGATTGATTTGAATGGTAACAAAAAAGGGAAAGAATGAAGACGATATTGAACGATGTAGAATGGATTATGCATCATTATCAGCACCACCTCTTTGCTCTTCGCCATTCTTTTCTTCAAACTACACCAACTACTTCATCATAATGTTTTTTGTACTCATATTTCATATATTCAATGTAACGTGAATCGATTCTAATGGATCAAATTATTATGATATGATGTGTGTTGACCAAAAGGGTCTTTAGGAATGTGCCAATTCTTGGATTGTATACATATGAATATGAATATCCCATTTCGTTCATAATCCCAACAAATATGGCTGTAAAATGAGAATAACTGAATTCTTTCTTAGCTTTTGTTATGACCAAATTTTAGGTTAGGATTTTTAAAAGCAAAAAATGATAACATCATTTTTTATAATAAAATATATAACATTAGTTAATGCTTAAATTAAAACATAACACTTTTGATAAAAAAAATTATATAATTTATTTTAATGAAAAAAACATCGTCTTAATGGTTAAGGTTGAATGAGGAACATAAGAAGGACCTTTTTCAGAGCTTGCCACTCTAAAATTGTGAGTAACCTGGTGAATGACCACGATACATCACTTACCCCTGTTAAAACCCACCCACCTCATTAATAAAGGTAGTATATTACCTAATTTTATTTTCACAGATCATTCACTCAATTTCTAAACTTCAATCAATTATTTACTTTTATCTATCGTTTTTTATGAGTTCTATTATAACATTAGTTTCACCCTATTTTTCTATTATATCTGTTATTTTCTTTTAAAAACTTTATATATAGGATTTTATTTTATTATTTTGCATCGATTGGTTTAATTTTATTTTTTTTGTGAGGATAAGTTGCTCCATTTTAAAGGTTACCACATATTTTATTCAAATATTATTTTTTGTTTTGGTACAGTGATATTTTTTGACTGCAAAGGAAAATAAATAATTTCTTCTTCTCTTTCAAAAAATTAAGCTCCAAAATTTTTTAAGCGTATTTTTTATGCAAATGTGCTTGTCCAAGTCCAATTGTACTAATTAGTCATTAGAATGTTCAGGAACTTAAATTAAATTAGGACTCAATTATATATATATATATATATATATATATATATATATATATATATATATATATATAAAATATGAAAACGTTTTTATCTCTAATTAATGTGAGATCTCCGATATGTTTTATCATATCAAAATTGTAGGATTATGTTTCATATGTTATGGTTATAGTCATTGAAAGATTATGAAACCTTAAGACAATAATGTAATGGGTCTTTATTCTTATATAGTGTTTAATTTTGTTTATTTTATCCAATGTGAGACTTTTGAGTCACATTTGGACTATTCCCAATAATCTCACCTCAAGGGTGAGTCCCTTGTTTTTTTTTTTCTCTTTTCCTTTTTCATATGATATATATTTTCCTTCATGTGTATGGTGACCCATTTCGGTTATGGTTATGCGGTCAGTCACCGGAACCATCGACTCTAATACCACTGATAGGTTATATTTTTTCACATATATATGGTTTATTTCTAATTGATATGAGATCTCCGATATGTCTTATCACGTCAAAATATATACATCTTAAACTTAATACTAGATACTAACTGAATAGATTTTAATTCATGACTATAATATCATGATAATAAGTAGATTTTAAACATAACTCAACGCTATAAATCAACTTTTGTAAGATGAAATCTATCCTGATTATATATTATAAAATCGTTTTATTTCTAGTTGACATGTGATTTCCAACAAAATAGAATAAGTAATTTCAATTATGCATAAGATTTCTATAAGAGTTCATTCATGAAAAATTATGAACCAATTTTTTTCATTCATAAACAATTTGTTGTTTATGCGCATGTAATGTAATAGGCGATTGATTATCTCATACGGAATAACTTGAATTATTGATTTATTCTATAAAATGAATTATTTACTTTGCACTATAGCTGATAAAAATAATAATTAAAAAGCAATTATGATTATTTTCTTTATGATAAATGTATAAAAGATAAACTAAACAGAAAAATATCTGAACCAAAGATTGATGATATATTTTACAATATGAAGTTGGAAGTTGCACGCAATAGAATTTGGGGCCAGGGGAGGGATAAGATAAAGTAGGCAATGGGATGATAAAGTAGTGATTCTAATAAGAGAACATGTGAACTTGCCTCTACAAATATCAACCTGATGAGGGTGGAGCCTAACCCTTTGTCCTTTTTTTATTACAACAATTTTTCTTTTATTTCTTCACAATTATAATTTTCAGTTTTTATTATAATTACAACATTTTTATAAGCTTCTTAAAACAAATCTTTAAACTAAATAAAAATAATTACTCTAGATATCATCACAAATAAGGAAATTAATGGACGAACTTCTTCGGGCATTATAGACTTTTAACAATATATGTAGATGTTTGGGCTTATTTTGGTGAGATTATTAATATTTTATCTGCCTAACAACAGAACGGTTTTTTTAGGTAGAAAGAAAACAATTTCAAATGTCATTATTATCTATATGTAACTAAAATATTTCCTTATTTTGAATTTTATTCTACAAAATTATAAAATAATTGATAAAACCGAAATTATGTAGGAAATTAGTCAGACAATATTGTAAATAGTGTTTAAAAATTGGTATTAATTTTAATTGTTATCTTTAAATAATTTTAACTTTTAACACTCTCTCTATATAATTTAAGAACTTTATACTAATATATCAGTTAAAGGTAACTAAGAGGCAAATAGGATTGGAGATTAATTAACCTTATTTTTCAAGTTATATTAAAAGATCGTGTAATTACTGTAAAAAAGTTAGTGATAGCAAAAAATTGTCTTTGAATTTATTCACGGATTATTCACAATTAAAAATTTATTAGTAAAATGATTATCAATCATTTTTATTAATAGAGTGTGATATTCGTCAGTAATTATTGATAATAAAAAATTTATTGATACATGGTTATTAAATATCCATCTACAATCATTGATGAATTTTAGTTGTTATAAATATTGTGATTTTGTCTTTTTCTTTTCCCTTCTCTTCATTTTTTCCCTTACTTCTTGCTCCTTTCCTTTCACCTTCTTTCTCCTCTCTTCATCGCCTTCCACAATTGTTGTCATCACCACCTCGTTCACGATCATCGTCTCTAGTTCTCTTTGGCGACCACCATAGTCAGGGTGTTAATGTGTCATTATTATCATGGTTTATGTTCCTCTTTCTCCTTCTCCTTTTTCTCTCTCTCCTCCTTTTCTTCTTCCTCATCTTCCCTTTATATATATATATATATATATTTATATATATATATATATATATATATATATATATATATATATATAAATATTTCTTATAAGACTTATTAAAAATTATAAATTATTGAAAAAATTAATTATAAGATATATTATTTGATAATATAAGTTATAATTTATTGATAAATTTTATGAGTTTTACCGATACATATATTACAAAAGATTTAACTTTTATTGATAAAAAATTGTCTTAAGTTACATTTTATTGATAAAAATTTGTCGAGAGTTACAAAACCTTTTTCAATTTATTAAATATTTATTAAAAAAATTGACTAAAATTACACAATACGATGTTAAGTAGATGAAAACCAATTAATGCTTCAATAACTTAAAGTTTATTTTGAATTAAGACATCACATCTTTATGTTTATTTTGAATTCTTAAAATTTTAAATGCACTAAAATAAAAAATGAGAAGAAAATACTATTTCATATAAAAATTTAATAGTTTGGAAGATAACTATTGAGTATGCTTCTAATTATTTAATATTAATGTATTTATGTTATCGTTATTTGTTATTTCATGTTCTTTGGTATTAATATTAGAAAATAAATTAATTTTTAAAACTCAATTTTCTTAAAATATTATCTCCCTTTTAATGTAATTATTTTTTCAAAATATTTAGTTAACATTTAAAAATACTACTGTATAAGCATGTGAGTATATTTCTATCTCGTAAAGATAAATATAAACATGAATTTCTCCTTCACATAATAAAATAAATAAATATAATCTAAGGGTACTATTAATTTTGAGACTCCATAAAATTTTTACATGCTTTATTTATATATATATATATATATATATATAAGTTGATTTTTTTAATGATTAAATACCTTAAAAAGTAAGTTGTCAATCATTTAGGATATGTTTTGACTGGGGAGAGGATTTGAGAGAATTAATGGATGAATTTGAGAGGTGGTGCTGTTTGGATCAAGAGAAAAATAATATTATTTGAAATGAAAGTTTGTGTATGATTTGATGAATACAATAGATTTAAAAAAAAAATTATTCTTGAAAATACATGTGATATAAATTTAAATATAATGATAACAATAATTATTATAATACATATACAAATTAAAACTAAATAATCTACTTTGACAAAGAAGAATTAATTTTAAATATATCAAAAGCCATTGAATAGATTCTACAAAGTTAATATATTCAAGAAATCAATTCTTAAAATATTAAAATATTAAAACCTCTATAATTAGTTATGGAAATTAATATACATATTATAATCGATTATGAAAATATGTAAAAATTTTGAGAATTGGTTCCGAACGCTTATATTCACAAACAATGATACTACAACTACATTTTTTTTTATTCTTATATTTCATTCTCTAACATAATTTAGTGTGAATTATTGATTAATATAATATTATCATTTCTTTTAAAAGAATCAATAGTTTATCCTAAACCACGTTAGGGAATAAAAAATGAGAATAAAAAAATAAAGTCAAAGTAAAATCTTTCCATATTCACAATCAAATGGAGTGTTTTGTAAGAACAAAATTTGGAAGATGCAGAAGCAGAAGTAGAAAGAGTAAAAGAATGGTCATTTGAGTAATATTACTTTGTTTCCTTACAAATCTTATCGATTAAGTGAAGATGGTTCAACACCTCTCTTCTTCATATTCATCTTCATACATTTATGTGAATCAAAAAAATAAACAACAACAAACATACAAATATTCATCACTCGTTAATGTGTGAATACATTAAATTTTTATAAGCAAACATAACCTTCCTTGGTGTGAAAAAACATTTTTCATAATCCTATATTTAACACAAAGTCTTGAGTTAAGATGTTAAATAAAAGATATCTATTTTATTTTTTAATAAATATTTAATTTATGGTTATGCTTATTTAAATTAGGACTTTTGGCTGAACACCACTTCTTTATTACCTCACTCATATATTACACTTGTAGAAAAATGTTGAAAAAATTATGTAATGTATAAGTTACGTCATATTTAATGCAAATCCCATCAAAAATCCAGACAAATCATGTGACGTAATCCCATTATATAACCTCTACTACTCTCATATATAATCTTGCTCCACCAAAACAATCTTGTTCTTATTCCATAAAATTCTCTTTTTTTTTTTTTTTGCCACACACAACACACAAGATTGATTTAGTTTTTTTAATGCACAACTCCTTTTGTTTAACTTTTAATGGTTATATCTAAAAAATATTTGTAGAAAGTTAATATTTTTAAACAAGCAAATAATTTGATTAACGAAACGAATGTGCGTACATGTCAAAAGCTATTATTTGTATTTCATGTTGATGTTTTCCCTAACAACTTGCAATTAATGGTACTTCATACATTCAAATATATAAACCCATGAGGTGTTCCAATTAAGTGATAATACAAGAATACTATATAAGAGATACATCTTTTATTTTTTTTATTCAAAATAATTTGACACCGATTACACATATAAGATATTTGACATCACTTTGACATCCAAAATCTTAAAATAATAGTGTTATGAATATTTATTCTTATATAATGTTTAACTTTATTTTTTTTATCTAACATAAAATTTTTTGACTCACTTGAATTTTTGACTACCAGTTTTTGACTTTCACTTATATATTAAAAATATACTTACGACTAATTAGTCCGTATACCAACAACGTAAACAAATTTTAAAATTATCTATGAAACTAATATACATGATAGGTTTATAGAGTTCCAGCAAACATTATTTTAAAAATCATTTTATTATTGGTTAATCAAGACAAAATCTTTATAATAAATAATGTTTTACACCATTAATATGTAAAAAATGAAATTATAATATTAATATCAATATATAATATTTAACATGTAAAAATTAAATATCTTTACTAAAGCCTTTCTACTCTTATACTTTTTAATGCAGTGTTTTTCTTCTAGGCACGTTTTATATTTTCATAAGACTAAATTCAAAATCTTAAATCAATAAACCAAGTTCATCACGACTCGAACATTATTAATTTGAGGTTTAGTTTGGATAGATTTTATAAAAATGAACACTCTAAAAAGATAGAAAAAATATTTATTTAATCTTTTAGAAAGTAAAATGCAAAAAAATAAAATATAATTTTAAGTCAAGAAAGTAATTGATTTTGGTTAAATATGTTTTTAACTCTTAAATTATTAGAATTCTTTATTCTCCCAAACTTTTTATATATTTTAATTCTTAAGATAAAAAAAATGAATAAGTATAATTTTTTTTAATATAACTGCATTAAATTTTTTGATATGTCTAGATACATTTAAGTTTTTTTATACATACTCTTTTGATATATTTTAACTTAAATATTAGTATGTAACATAATTTAACATATTCAAAATATTTAATATAATTGAGTTAAATGAGTTATGTCAATTTATTTTTAAAATTGATAAACCAAATCTAATCATATTCAAGTTTATGAACTAAAATAGTATTTAACTTATTTTATAAGGTTTTGCTTAATATATATTGGTTGAAGAAATGAATATTAACAATATAAGGAGGTGAATATGATAACAGTGTAGGGTGTAGTGTAGGTATGGTAGTCATCATGTTGGCCCGCAGGTTAGAGTGAAACCCTGGGCCTTCTTCAATTTCCTACTTTACAGTTTGGTTTTCCGTGTGCTAAGGGACCCTCTCTTTTCAAATCATGTGCCTTTCATATTTTTTTTATATCACTTATCTCAACATTTTCGCCAACAGTCAATACCACAAATAAACCTTCAAAATAAAAAAAAAAAACTAAATATCATATTAGATAAAAAAAATCACAAAAATTTGCATTCAAGATAGATAATATTTTATATGAATATATAGTCTCTCTCCAATATAAAGTTAGAACAATTGGTTCGTGTAACAAAGTATTCACAGTATTATTTTATGTTTTTGAAATTTAATTTATGAACAAATTTGTATTACTGTCAAAATTTTTAAGGGAAGAAAGAATGTAAACTTTACTATTAAAATTCTCTTTCTCGTGATAAAACAGTCCGATCAAAGTGATCTCTGATTGTAAAGTTTCAACGGTCATAACTGTTCGTGTGTGTGGCGTATATTATTTAGAGCAGACACGGATGATGCATCAAATAAAATAGTAAAATCTAACCTTGGACGAATATTATACTGATAAGGTATATTTTTTTTACGCCACTCAAATATTGTTCACCATATATAGAGATATTTTGTAGCTTTAGAGTTAATTAACTAGTTTTCACGTGCTAACCAGTAAAATAGTTCATTAATTACTTATATTAAAAGGTTACATTATTTTATCGTCATAAATTATATTATGCGATAATTTTTATTAATCGATAATTCATAAATTTTTACTGTAATATAACTGTTTATAAAAGAAATATAAGATAGACTGAATTTTTTTTATCGTAATATTTTTTTTATTGACTGAAAATACAAAAGTTGTTTCACTCACAAAGAGCATTATTCATGTGTTCATGTGTGTAAACATTGAAAAGCATATAGAGTGCATATTTATAGGAAGATGTTGCAGAAGAGAGAGAAAGGAGAAATGGAAGAGAAGAGTTGTAGAGAGACAACATAGACATATATGTGTATGTATATATATGTAGATAATAATATATGGGTTCTCTTAATTAATTCTCCAACAGGGTACATTACTGGATGGTTCACCTCTGTGGGAAAAATGGGTGGTTTCTAGTACATTTACAATCTAAAGTAGGAGATAGTAACAACATTGTTTGATGCTCTAAAATACAAACCTGGTTTATACATATAAAGAAAGAAAGGGTGAAGAGAAGAAGAGAAAGTCAGAGAAGCAGTGAAGCAGCTTGGTTTTGTGGTCCTTATAAAAAGGAAAAATGGTAAGTGAAGTCCGTCATCGGAGCATGGAGGTGAGAGACTCGAAAACGTGTTGTTGGCATGGAATGGTGAGACCCTTATCGTGATCGAAGCCAAACTCTTCTTCTGCCTGGTGGAGAAGAGTTTGGAACTCAGGGCGATTGAGGAAGGAAATAGGGACAATATATCTGCTTCTGTTTTCTCCGACGTAGACAACGAAGTGACCTTTGGGGACGTCCAAGCGAAGGCCATGATCGTCTTTCCTGCCTAAGCTGGAACACCTCTTGAGGATTTGCTTGATGAGTGGTGGTTGAGGGAGTTTAGTTGATTTTCTGAGAGCCATTGTTTGGAGAAAGGTTGTGAAAGGGAAAAGGGAAGGTGGTGGTATTTATGGATAGCTTTGGGGAGAAAAGTAAGTGGTAGATTTAGAAACAGACTCATGTGGGGTTGTGGGGACAAATCAAATTAGCTTAGGACCGTCTTGGGGGTCCTATGGCTGCTTAAGGGAGCTAAGAACTTCCCCTTGTTGCCCTTTCCATAGACACCATGGCCCATTTCTCTCTACACACTTATTATTTCTAATATCAATAATTATTATTTTTATTAAATTTTGACAATTTTCTTATACAATTTTAAGTTGTATCTTCTAAGTGATTTTTTTATTTTTTTCATTTTCTTATTCTCAATATTTTAAAGTTATTTAAAAGATGACACTTCATGTTATAAAAAAATTTATCAAAATTTAGTAGTTTTAAAAAATATTAAATAATGTGTCTAACTCTTATTCATAAAATATTAAATGAAAGTATATATATTTATTGTTTTACACTTCTGAAAAAAATTTAATAATTTCAAAACTTTGTTATGTGTTATTTTTTTTATATGTACGTTGTACTACATGAATTAATTTATTGTGTATATACAAATAGAAAAATTATATTTTTCATTCATGAATTAACCTTTTAAATTTATTTGAGAATCAAATATGAAAGATATCACTTAAGATTAAAATGTATATTTTTTCACTAAAATTCATTTAAATATTTTGACTTAAACTATCAATACAAGTAAACACTCATAATATTTAACAAAGTTTTAACATTTACAAACTTTCAAAAAATATACAACCAAAAGATCATAGGAACTTTTCAAAGGAGGTAAGAAAATTTTTAAGATTTTTGAATTTTTGAAATAAATATAAAAAAATAATGGAGCATAATTTAAAATATATATTTTTCGTTTGTTGTTTTTTTTTTTTGAGAAAACTAATACTTTTTTATTTTCTTTTTCAAAACTTCTTTCATCATTTTTTTCTTCTTTCTTTTTGTCATTTTTATTATATTTGTGAGTGAGGTACTCATCTTTGCCATTTATTTCCCAAGCAATCTTAACATAATTTCCTAGCTTCCTAAGATGAGGGAAAACATGATATTTTTCTCTTTAAGCTCATATAAGAAAAAGATATTTAAGGCTTAAAGGGACTACCAATGGATTAATATTAAAGTAAGTTTATTTGACCAAGTATCTAGAAATAAGAAATGCCTCAATCATATCAGATCATTCACATTCACTTAAGATGTAAAATAAATGATATTAGAGTATACACACAACATGAGCAAGTCACTAAAAAAATTAGGAATGGTACATGATGGTTTATCCTTTTCATTAAAGCTAAAAGCTAATACAACTAAAAACTCTTTTAGAAAAGATTTAATGAAACAATTCTCAAAATCAACTCAATTAGTAAATCATAGAAACAATCCACTCATATCAACATAACTCCTATTTCTTTAGATTTATGACCGTTCCGGTTATCGAATCAAATCCTAAAATCTAATGTAAATATCTTTTATTAAATTTTTTTCAAAAACAAATTAAAAATGCAAATTAAACAACAAAAAACATAAACAAAAATCAAAATAGAAAACAAAATAAATTATTTTCCCACACCTTCATATTTTTTTCTTTGCATTCTATATATATCGAATATATCGAGGATAATGCATGGATTTAGTGAAAGTACTTCAAACTAAAGTATATAGATTTGGAGTATGAAATTAGATATTAATAGGTAATCTGATAGTGGATGACACAATAGGCTAAACAAATGAAAAATCTGACTAGAATAGGTTCTAACTATGACTTTAATAATATGTCAATAAAAGAATTTTAAATCTAACTCAGTCCCACAAAATCAGATTATAAGATAAAATTTGTATTGATATTATACTCTAAACAAGCTTTATGAGTAATTAATTAACTTGCTGGCGTGTTTTTAATATATGAGGAAAGCGTCGCACTGCCTTGCTCATTCTTCATTTTTCACACACACTGATTACATGCAACATCCTTCATCTTTATCTGTCCTGCATAATTTTTATTAATTAAAAAAACTATTTTTTTTATTCTATCAACGTACCTTTCTCAATTCATAACTCACACTTCACTTAATTTGTTTTTTCTAAATGACGTAAGATAGAAAATAGAAAGAAATATGGAGTACGATTTTACTAAAAGTCGGAATGAATAAATATATTTTGTCGTTTATATTTACAGTTGTGAAAGTGGAAATAGGTAGAATAGTGAGAAGAAGAAGCATGCCCGCAGTTTCCCATGTTTCCACGAAGTATTTAAGAAAATTTGCACAAAAATTAAATAAAAATGAAAAGGTGAAAGATTTAACACGACCCATTTCTCATAGGCCGTGATGAAATAATATCAATACATTGCATGCTCTTTTGGCACCATTTTCAACACCAAGGATGGAGAGTTGCAGGTTCCATTTCTGATACCTTTTTATAATCCTCTATTATGTCAAAATTATGTCTAAATCTATTTTTCTGATTTATTTAAATAGAAAAGTCCGGCCTGTGAGAGATTTATTATTAAAATATGTACTAAATGGAGAGGAAAGTAAACAATTTATTGTTTTCTTTTATATATTAATTATCAAGGTTCATATATTAGAATTGCAATTGAATGAATTTAGAGAAGGAAAAGGTTATTAGATTCCCTTTTAAGATATTTTTCATCTTTTTTATTTGTGAGTTGTGAAAATATTTCGTGTGTATTTGGTGTGATGGTATCTCATGAATATTCATGAATATAAGATATGAAGAAGATTTTAAATATTATTATTGGGAATCTAAACGTGAATTCAAGTCCTATATTTAGTAAAATTAAAGAGTTGAGCATCATATAAAGTTGAAGACTCATAAATTTATTATTTTAAAATTTTTGGATAAGAATATTATCAATTTCTTATGTGTGAGTTGAGTTTATATCTCATTGGTGATATATATGTCGAGTGATCATCTTTCGAAATACTTAACATATATATCATTGAAATGATATTAAGTGATTTTTAAAGTATTTTTTTTTATTATTGACGTAAAAACATGTTTTGGTGGGTCTATTTTTCATTTTCTTGGTATCGAAATAGCAATTTAAAGTGAGATTATTATTAGTTGTAAGAATAATGAAAAGGAGCGTGGAAGAAGGATAAAGAATTATTGAGTTGATAGTACAAACACATGCAATGCAATGTTATGAGTTGACAGTTGAATGCAGGAGTTCACATGCTTGCATTAAACTTTGCTGCCACCACGGGGGAGAATTTTTCTTCAACTTTATGTCCTTTCTATTTCATCTTTTCTCTTTTGCATTATTATTATTATTATTATTCTTATGATTAATAACAATTTTCTTTATATAGAAATCACCACCACTCTACCCTTTTCATAGCAACATCAATCTATTTATACATATGACTATCTTCGTAGGTAATCACATTTTTGTCGATTCATCACTTTCTTTTACAACTTTACAACTTTACAACTTCAATACCCTCATTCATACAAATCAAATTTCTAATCATATATTGGCGTACCATTCTTCTTGTACTTTTTTTCCTCTTAGGTCCCAACCTACTATACAAATTCAACTATAAAATAATGAAAAACATTTATCATCATAAATTTTAACTGTAATTTTATGAAGTTCACACTTATTTATATATTATAAATTCATTTTATTTTTAATTGATAAAAAATCTTTAACATGATGATGCTTAATATCTATCTACTCAATATTTTATTAATAACAATCTTTTGAAAAGAAAAAAAAAACATGATTAAGTGATAATCTATAGAAAAGGTTCACAGGAAGGTAAAATTAACCCATTCCAAGCTTATATGACAAAAGACAGCACACACGTGTAATTTAATAACATTAAACTTTAGAAATGAGTGAAGGACAATAAAAATTTTAAAACGTTATTGTGGACATTATTTATTTTAAGACAACAGTTAATAATATTAAAAGATTTTAAATGTTACACGTTCATCGTTATTATAATCTTTTAATGAACATTTCTTCTATATACTTTCGATAAGTTTTGATTTTTTTTAGTTCATTAAACATTGTTTAAACCACTTTATTTCATATTTTTAAAGACTAGCCAAACAAATTCAAGGAAAAAAAAATTACTGCAGAGAAAAAAAACCAAAAATATTAGAGATAAAAAACTATAAAATAATCGTTTTTAATGAGTCATGTAACCAATGAGTTTAAAAATAAAATCCAATATCCAAAACTCTCGTTTAAATGGGTTAGTAAAAAAGTTTTGCTTGTATATGTAAATCGGTTTTATAGGGCTGATTTGGACTTAAAAACTGCTTCTTAAAAACATCATATCTCCATTTATATTATTATTTCTCTTGTGAAGATAATATAAACGTTTGAGTTTGTTTTTTTTTTTTTATTTCTTACAAAAATGTTTTTTAAATAACTATGAGATTTGGTTATCGTGAACCATGACACCAATGTTAGTAATTTAAAGTAGATTGTGTCGAGAATAGTTAAAGTTCGACAAATTAACTTTTTTAATATATGTCTACAGTTTTCTTAAGTATATGTTTCTTTAATAAGAAAACCAAATTAATCCTCTAGAAAAATTCTGATTCTCTCGTGGGGAGCTCTAACATAAATGTATTGCTTTCAATTAATTCAATTTAAGAAATTAGCTATTTTCAGAAAATATCCGCATTTATTAATATCTTTTCTTTAGTACTTAACTAATTAAAGAGAAACAAAGCAAATTAATATCACCCACATAGAGATAGAGGCATTAGGGGATGATTTCATTAATTGAGTCAAAATTAGTAACATCAAATTGCTTCACAAGTACCAAGATTTATGGGACTCTGAATCAAGCCAAGTGGTTCAGTGGATTTGGGTTAATTAACAAAAAATTTCAACAGATGACATTAAATAACATATTGTTTTGTAATTATTTTAAAATTTTAAAAAAATATACGAATATTTGTATACTATAACAATGTTTTAAATGTCATCACATTTTTTTAATAATTCTAAGAAATCGTACATATTCACGGGAAAGATAAATTTAATTTTCAAAATAACTCTGCATATTTATATAAAAATCCAACTAATTTATTCTTTTAAAAACTCAACCTCACAACTCTCTGGTCACAAAATTTGCATACCACAAGATCTTATTGTAAAAATGAACTAGAACGGATTATGTTATTCAATAAATTAACTAATACTTGCACCAAGTGATACATAAATCGAAATATATATGAGGAACAAAAATTGTACACAAACAAATTGAGAATAGACTGTAAGAGATTACTAAAATCATTCACTAAAAAAATATTAAAATGACAAGTTAATTTAAATTTAATTTTTTACCACTATCTATTATATTAATTATTATATTCAATCAATAATATATAATTGTTTCTCCTTTATTTTTAATTTATTTCTTTTAATTCAGTTTTAACTTATTATTTCAATAACTTTTTAATTATATATTTTAACTTTTTAATAGTGTGATACGATGATTATCTAATTGAAGTAATAGATTAAAAGTGAGTAAATGAAAAATACGTTAAAATATCATTATTACATAAAGATATATAATCGTGAAAAAACCCTAACTGTAACATAATTTTTTAAAAAATAATTTTTTGATTATTAAATTTCAGACAACTTCTTCCTACAATCTTGGATATCATCTTCTAAGTGATTTTTATTTTACCTTCCTCTCATTCTTAATATTTCAAAATCACTTAGAATATGACACTTGATGTTATAAGAGAAAGTTATCGAAATTTAATATTAATAGTAAAAATTTTATTGTGCTAATTTTTTATATTAATTGCGTTGTGGATTGTGAACACATAAACAGCAACAGATTCCTGAATCACAGTGTGAGTTTAGACATGGTAAAAGTTGAGAAAATAGAGATCGAAAAGGTTTGTATAATTTGCGTGGTGACTAAGGTTAGGATGATAAAAATGAAAGTGATGAGAGATGGAGAGAAAGGGAGTGGTTGGGGTGTGGTCCTGTTAACAATGTAGGCAACGCAGCAAAGGCATGCAGCAGAGAGAGGGCAGTAGCAATGGAGAAGCAGGGGTCACAATCAGCTATAAATTGGTCGAGAAAATATTAAATGTGGAAGGACTTCTGCACTTCCCTCTTTCTGCAGAATAACTACTCTACTGTCACCATTCACACCCAATATATCACTACCTACGTGCTTTTCTTTCTTCTCCATCTCTATGCATTAACTATGCCTCTCATCTCAACCAGTAGTACCTTCGTTGTACGTATCTCTCTGTATCTCTATTACCAGGCATCGCATGTGATCATCCTCTATTCATTCATTATCCCATTTCATACACCTCACCATTTTTTTTTCTTTTTCTCTCTTTTTTATTTTCAATGCCTCACTAATAAAGCCATCGAAAGCATCCAATTTTCTTACTAATCTTATGATCATTTTTGTGGTCTCTCACAGCTTAACATTCGGACACGGAAACTGCTTCTATCTAATTATGAGGCACCAAGGTGTCCACGCCATTCCATCATTGGATGATAAGACCCGCTATGTATTATCATTATTTCAATGGGGATTTTCAGACCTTATACTTGATAATACATAAATATAAAATTTTTGTTTTAGCTGTAACGTAACAAAATTGTTGGAGAATTGTGGCGCTGGTAGCAAGTTGTGTAATAAATGGTAAGCTTTGTTTGACTTGGACTCTCGATTTTCGTGTGCATGGAGATGGGTAGCTGGTAATAAATAGAGTGGTGGAAAAGGTTAAAAGAAAGTCTTAAATGTGAAATGTGAGGGTTGGGCCAAGGTGTTGATGTTATCAGAGGTTTCAGTCTTGAAAAGAGGCTACCCATGTTCTGTGACTGAGATTGGTTGGTATTTGTTACGAACAACGAAAGTAGGAGATGGGATATGTTACCCCACCACGCTCCAAGGAAGAAAAAAACATATACATATATTTATGGGAAGTTAGTTTTTCTTTTTCACATTAACTGTGGTAACAACCTTCCCCTGGCAGGCTCTGTTGAGCACATGCACCCACGTTACTTTTGCACTCAAAGCTGAAGGGACATTACGAGTAGTAAGGACATGAAATGGCAGTAGCAACAACCTTTCTCGAATTTACCAAACACCATTCAAAGTCACGGTTAAAGTTTTCCCAACTTCGTAGTGGAGCTCATGGTGCGTTATACCAGAAAGAGGTGGTAACAGCAACTTGGATTATGGAGCATTTTCTGAATGCAAATGCTAAATCAAAAAACATGGTCCACTAAACATAGCCTTCACCGGTTTACCTATTAAGTGGTAGACAGGGATTAACGAAAAGCATCTGGGATAGAAAAAAATCTAACATTGAAATCGGAAAAGACAGAAGAAAAAACATGTTTAGATATTGGTATGAGATATAGGTCTACACCGACAATAGGCATACGTTTTGATGACTCAATACTCGAACAACCGATCTCCTTAATGTAGCTACTAGCTTGGTGGGTGGGTACCCTAATGTTCATTAATACTTATGGTGAGATACGACGCAGTATCGCAAGTTTACACTAATGAAGGCGCACAGATGTTAGGTATATATGCATGGGTTTATGTTGTTGCAGGGGAAAATAGAATTGGCTTGGCCCCATCACAGCTAAGCTTGGAATCACGAGCACCCAAGGACTTTACCGTGTACCTTAACATGTGCTTTGTCACTTCATCGGCATCAAATTCGTTAGTTTGCAACAAAAGGTCTTCACTCTATTAACACCTATGCTTAGATGGGTCCGAGACAGGGTGGAAAATATTTGTTCGCAATCTTCAATCTTCACCTTAATTAATGGTTTTGAGAGATTGTAAATAGCATGTGATTTCTTGTGAAATTTATTGCAGTCTTATCTACCCTGTTCAAACCAACTCAGGAACGATGACTGAATGAATGAATGGTTTTGAGAGAGACCTGCATGGAGAATAGTAGACAAGAGTTACTGATTGTGGAGCCCATAAAAACGTGAAAGGTTGGATGTTATGTTCCTAGGAATGTGATTAAAGAGAAAAAGAAGGGTACGTGCGAGTAAGTAAAGGTTACCCCCTCTTCCCTGTTCAAAGAATTATTGTATGCCGTATATACCTAGTACTCCAAACTTTTATTTAATGTCAAACTTCTATTATTACTTTTCGTTTCTTCTCATCCTTACTTTCCAACTAAACTCCACGTTAAGCCTCATTCACATCTTCTCCTACAAGATAAAACTCGCTCTCACTCTTGGAACTGAAAAAAAAGAAAATCGTATTTTTAATATACAATTACGAGTCTGTATTTTATTTTTCTTAAGTATATCTATCGCTTTAGGAGTCTAATTCTTTTTCATTTGGTTTCTCTGCTTTTGTTGTCATCGTTATTTTTAGCAAGTTCCGTATATATTTTTGTCGCACGGCGAGGAGCGAGACTAGACATCGTGGTAGAACAAAGATTGTGTTTTGGGCTGTTTCTTGGGATTCCCGTGAATCACAACTTATGGGCCACCGTTTGTAAAAGCCCACTAATTATCTCCATGGCGATGGACTAAAATCAAGAAATCAGATAACTGTTTGACCCAATTAAGAAAAGGAATAAGATGATAGTGACCAAAAATTAAAACAATTGGATCAGCTTGGTTAACCAAAAAGGAAAAAAGGTAACACATCTAAATTCCTAATTCCCATCATTAGTCTTTTATTGGACGTAATCTGCATTTCCACTTGTTGGAAGTTTGTTCGTAATCGATGGGACACTACAATCTAACCCATCTTCATGCTCATCATGTCAAATGGGCTCAAAGTAAAAGATGGAAATTCCAAGATCTTGAAACTTATTGTTGACAATAGAGACTTATGTTTTTTTTTTTTTGTTTAATTTAGAAAAATAGACACATCAATTACTTACCCTATGTTGGAAAACTCATCATTTTTCCTCTGATAGAGTTAGAGGAGTATAGAAATTATGATGGCGGACAATAAAATAATAATATATTGTTGGACGATTAATAATGTATTCATTATTTTTAAAAATATAACGAATTCTTCTATTGATATGTGCATACCAAAATTAATTTTTACCACATTTCGTAAATATATATTTAAAACAATGTCTTTTTAAATAGTTTTCAATAATCATGTTTATATCTGTTTTATGAAATTTAATTATTACCTTTTCCAAATATATTTATAGAATATATATTTTTTTTAAATATAACTTTTCTAGATGAATTGGATATTCATGAAAAAAAATTGTTAATTGATTAATTAATTAGAGTGAACTTTTATTAAATCGATCAGTTTGGACTGTATTTTTAATGAATTAATAAATTTCGTTTATCCAATCCATTATATTCTGAAAAAAAAATCTTGTCCTGTTCATTGGGTTTGTATTTCAAATCAATATTTTATTTTTCATGCTATATTAATGAGAAATAATATGTTTACAACGAATGAAAATTATGAACAATTATAGATTTGAGGTTAATGTGCTTATGTTTTCCATATATTAAGGGCACAACAACTTGCATTGTGTTTCCCATTCAGCCAACATACTATACATCCGGAAAATAACTGATTATCCACTATCTTATCATAATGTTCTATTTCATTAAGATCTCATAAGTCAAAACGCCAAATTCTATACCTATTTGTAGATCATCAATCAAGGAGAAAAAGTACACATTAATGTCATAATATAGACATCATGTTTGGTACATAAGAAGCACTTCCATTTCATATAACCTTTGACAAACACAAACTCAAAGTCCTAATTCATGTATCTGTGTACTTTAAGAGACTGAGAGTATAGTTGTAATTTAATTACAAAATAATATTATGTATTTATTATTTATGTTACAAAAATTCGTGAAATTATTATATTAATAAACAGTTATAAATCTGTATTTTATTTTCCAAATACACCCATCATTTATAAAGAGTAATTCGTTTTCATTTGATTCCTCTGTCTTTTTTCGGCACTTTTTGTTAGCAAGTTGCTTGCACTAGTATTACTATACGTATGGGCTGCTATTTGGGATATCCATGAATCAGAGCCCATGGAATAAAATTAAGAAACCAGTTCATTCGAATAAAAATTGAAAATGAAAATGTCATCCCAAATTTTCAATATAAATATAACGAAATTTACATGAAGAATTTACGTATATTTATTAATATTTATAATACAAATAATTATGTTTAAATTTTTTTATAGTATATATATATATATATATATATATATATATATATATATATATATATACTAATCGACTATATTTATTAATATCTATGCTTTTATTATAATAAAATAATAAATTAATAATAAATTTATCAATGATAAATTAATGTATTTTTATGTTCACTTATTTTCGTTTTCTTTTCTTAATCTAAATACTTTCGCTTTTACTCTTCCTTTATTTCTTTCTTCGTTTTCTATTTTCCATCCTTCAATCCAATTCAAATTCCAATAGAAAACATTAGTAGTTTATTGGATGTAACCTTGTTTTCCTAATTTAGGGTGTTCCTCCGTAATTGATAATTGATGGAACACCACAATTTGAGCAATCTTCGCGTTTCAAATGCATTAAAAGTAGAAGAAAAAACTCCAAGCTCTTCAAATTCATTCCGGGCTCACATTTAAGGATTTAGAAATACAAGAAAAAGTTCATATTTTCTATTCTTATTTTGAAATAGTTATACGTTTTTAATGTTATAATTATTTTGTTTTCGGGAGAAAATCTTAAATTGAATGTGGAAAAAGAATTCGTTATAATTATGTTCTTTAATCCATAACTCTGATATTATAAAAAAAAAATGAACTTGAAATGAAATTCAACATTACATAATTAATTTGTAAAATTTGTAATTATTTATAAATAAATTTTGTTAAGATATATTTTAGCATACGACTCTAATAAAATATTAAGAGGTGAATTTTAAATATAATTTGACATGAAAAAACTAATTTATATATAACTTTATATATAAAGTTATATATATAACTTTATATATATATATTTATATATATATATATATATATATATATATATATATATAT